>Ga0247778_1000103_pt1 | contig 146600 bp, 161 predicted proteins | sample UWRJL049202B5_FD_179939 | JGI IMG/M metagenome (GOLD analysis project Ga0247778, IMG submission 179939) | Plant litter microbial communities from Arlington Agricultural Research Station in Wisconsin, United States - UWRJ-L049-202B-5 | ecosystem: Environmental > Terrestrial > Plant litter >... | reverse complement strand
GGGGAAGGGAGAAGTTGAAATAGAACGAGATGGGGTATGCGCTGATGGTGTGTGGGGAGGGGATTTGGGGGATTGGGGGGTTGGGATGGGGAGGAGAGAAGAGGAGGGGAGGGTTTGATTTGGATGTGAGGTTGTATTATTATAGACGGGAGGATTTTTTATGATCTGATGAATGAAAGATGGCCAGGCCAGGGAGATAGTGTAAAATAGAAGTTTCCTTCCCTTGGACGGCTGGGAAGTTTTTGGATGGGGGGTCGCGTATGGGGATTGGGATACGGATAGAGAGGAAAGGAAACGGTTTGACTGTGAGGAATTGCGGATTGGGAATGCGGGGTTGGGCGAGGGGCACAAGTGCTTTGGATAGGAAACAATTTTGAGCTTAGACATGGATGTAATTTGTGAGGAGTTGTGAGTGGGGATGGATTTTGGTTGGCATGAAAGATGAGAGCGAGTTGTGTGGATTCTTGGGAGCGGAGGGTAGAGAGGAAAGAAGGTTCGTCCGTCATTGTTGGCGAGGAAATTCAGGTAGGGGCTTTTGCTATGTCTAAGATGACTATCATTATGATGAAGTAGGGTATGAAATGGAAGAAGTGGAAGGGGTTTACAAAAGTGATAATTCTGGTTCAATGGTGAAGAGCCCTGTTGGCAACAATTCCTACTTCTTCGGCCAGACTGCTTGTATTAAAGTCTCCGATGTATCCACGAAGAGCGAACACCAGCACCGTAAAATCAAGAAATAGCAGCCCTTATATTGAACAGAAGTAAAGCGTATTCGTCCAACACTTGCGGATTATCAAATAAAGCTAGATCCGGCCATGCACGCTGACAAATGGGCGTCTAAAGAGACAACATCTTACATCACACATATCCGAACAGGTCCATGGGGTATTCATCATTGTCCATTATCCATTGCGCATTTAGTATTCATGTGAATGTCATCCCAAAACTTTCATGCTTTTCCTTCCCAAATCCCTCCCTGCCTATCCTTTCACGTCCAGTCCATCAAACGGCGCGCTTATTGGGTCTTGAAGAGGAGGATGGCGCAGTGGCCAAGGTAGAAGTAGATGAAGTGTTTGGTTTCGTGGGTGACGAAGGATCCGAAGTTGCGGCCTACGATGCAGTGCCAGGTTGGGCCTTTGCGCTCATCGAACTAGGTGGGTGTTAGGATTTTCGAATCACTCGTACACAAGGAGGACGTACGGTTTTCTTGATGTATTGCGCGATGTCCTGTTACACAAGGTGTCAGCTGAGGAATTTGGAAATGGGATACAGAGAGTTATGCTAACCTTCTCAATGGTAAACTTGGACATGCCTTCTTGTGCTACAGAGGATGTTAGCTACCATATTTCTTGGAGCTATATGCCGTCTTGGTACAGCCCGTAGATCACAACATACCAACGTCAATTGCCTCCTGTTGCATATCATCCGTCTGCAAGTCGTGTCAGCTTTATTCCCAAACTTCGGTGCCGTGCTATGTCGGGGCGCATTGCGCATATCTCTGGGCAAGGCATACCATATCTGCGCTCTTGATCTGAGCTGTAAAAGTGTTGGTTAGCATAGTCTTCTTGCCTTACGCAGCCTGGGAAAGGGACTTGTCATCCTGACTTACCCTCAAGCTTATCCTTCACATTGTTGATTCCCTTCTCGGACGCCATTTTGCTGGTATTATTCGGATCGCGGAGTAGTCTTCGATATCCCAAGCTGTTATTTCAGGGGTTGTTGTTTTGGAGGTAGATGTAGGAGCTGAGGATGGGACGGCTTCGAAGCTGGGAAAGTCTGGATTTCAAAGCTTCAAAGGGTGAGATTCGTTAGGTGAATGCTTGTTCGTGTTTGCGTGTAGTCGTCAAATTCGTGGAGTCCTTGATGATAAATTTATAGAAACAGCAGAATAGAAACACACAGCACATGAATGAGGAGAGGGATGCGCATAACGCACAGACCAGAGATGCTCTAAACAACGGAACAACCCCCCCTGTTCTAATGCCGGTCGTCGGACTTTTCCCTCGCCTAGCGCCACTTCAAGAAAACCATCTCTCAAAAATTATCTTGAAGATTTTCCACCATTTCCCCTCTGCAAAAGGCCCAACGATTGTCTCGCAATCATGGAGTCCTCACGCATATTTATTAAAGGTCTTCCCCCGACCATATCAGAAGAGGACTTCAAGAAGCATTTCAGTGCAAAGTCTACTATCACAGATGCAAAATTGATCCCGCATCGACGAATTGGTTACATTGGATACAAGACACCCGAAGATGCTACCAAAGCAGTCAAATATTTCAACAAATCCTTCATTCGGATGTCTAAGATAGGAGTAGAGCTTGCGCGACCTGTGAGCAAATTTTTGCAGTGATTTGAAGCGTGCCCGCTGACTTGAATCAGATCTCTGATGCGACTCTTCCAATATCGAGGAAAGCCCAACGGGAACAAGACAGAGAGAAGGCGAAGGCGTTTAAGGAACAACGAGAAGCTCGAGACGCTGCCTCGAAAGAGAAGCTCAATGCTGCTACCAAGAGAAAACGGAGCGATGTCGACGAGGAAGATCCTAAGTTGAAAGAGTTTCTGGAGGTCATGCAGCCAGCATCCAAGATAAAGAAATGGGCGACCGATGCAGTCGAGACTGATACGAACGAACCTCCCTCGAAGATCCAAGCCATTGAGGTCCCTGAAGCAGACAGCGATAATGAATATGAGACGGTACCCAAGAAGACGAGGAAGAGCAGCCCACCAAAAGCTACTACACCTATACCCGTCCCCGCATCGGCTGTCGAGAATGCTGAGACCCCTGATCCCGCTGAAGACGAGCCAATGATCGATATCAGTGCTGTCAATGACGACGACTGGCTTCGAAGCCGAACAAATCGACTCTTAGATTTGGTGGACCTAGATGATCTTCCGGCCCAGCAACCTCAGCAGACCTCGGAAGTTGCGAATGTGGGAGTCGTGTCAGAACCGACCAGAGAGGAAGCAACGATCGATGAACAGGAAACTTTTGATGAGCAAAACGACTTTGCAGAGGAAGAGGAAGACAAGCCCGACCCTGTTCTCGAGGCAATATCATCGAATGGACGTCTCTTTATCCGAAACCTTCCATACACGGCAACTGAAGAGGATATCAGGCATCACTTCGAACCATATGGAGCGCTCGATGAGGTATGCATGTTCCCACTTCTTATTGTTTCTTTTCCGCCATTATGATGAATATCCAGATAGGGACAGCTTATGCTAAGGCATTTGATGAGAACTGGACGAAAATTTTAGTAGATGCTTCGTGTTTTCTGAAAGGCATAAAATCATTCGTGTTCATACATTGATCGTATCTCGGTTGCTACCGATGCTAATGCATATCCTCCTAGGTTCATCTACCGGTCGACGCTTCGGGTATGAGCAAAGGTTTTGTATTAGTCCAGTACGCCAACCCGGCGACCGCGGCAGAAGCCTATCATAATCTTGACGGCGAGCCATTTCAAGGGAGACTGTTGCACATCTTACCTGCAGCTGCAAAGCGAGAGAATAAGCTCGACGAGTTTGCTATCGCAAAGCTGCCACTAAAAAAGCAGAAGCAGATCAAAAAGAAGGCCGAAGCTTCCTCCTCTACATTTAACTGGAACTCGTTGTTTATGAACCAAGATGCTGTGAATTCTGCCATTGCTTCCCGCCTCGGTGTATCAAAATCTGAGTTGCTAGATCCGACATCCGCAGATGCTGGTGTCAAGCAAGCTATCGCAGAAACGACGGTAATTTTGGAAAGCAAGGCGTATTTTGCAAAGAATGGCGTTGATCTGAATGCTTTCAAGAAGAAAGAGCGGGGTGACACGGCTATCCTCGTGAAGAACTTCCCCTATGGTATGACTCATGAAGAGCTGCGGAAGATGTTCGAAGAGTTTGGGCAAGTCCTTCGCGTGTTGATGCCTCCGACCGGTACGATTGCGATTGTTGAATTTGCCCAGCCATCACATGCAAGAGCAGCCTTTGGCAGCTTAGCGTATCGGCGGATGAAAGACTCTGTCTTGTTCTTGGAAAAGGCTCCCAAGGACCTCTTCACTTCTGTGAGCACTAATGGCGAGGTGGTGCCATCCGATCGAATGACTGGTACGGCAGATCAGAAACCATCAGGTACTGATCTGCTTGAGATCGAGACTCCTACCGAGGGGCTTGATACTTCCACCTTATTCGTCAGGAACCTCAATTTTACTACTACCAGTGATCGCCTAACCGAGACTTTCAAGCCTCTTGATGGCTTCATGTCAGCTCGAGTGAACACTAAGACCGATCCAAAGAAGCCGGGCCAGGTTCTCAGTATGGGTTTCGGGTTCCTTGAATTCAAATCTAAGTCACAAGCCCAGGCTGCTCTCAAGGCAATGGATGGCTACATGCTAGAAGGCCACAAGTTACTCATCAAGGCATCACATAAGGGCGCCGATGCTGCTGAGGAGCGGAGGAAAGAGGACAGGGCGAAGAAGATGGCTGGCAAACGGACGAAGATCATCATCAAAAATTTGCCCTTTGAAGCCACCAAACAGGATGTGCGGAGTCTCTTCAGTTCGTATGGCCAGCTCCGCTCGGTACGGGTTCCCAAGAAGTTTGATCACTCTACTCGTGGCTTTGCCTTCGCGGACTTCATTACGGCCCGCGAAGCGGAGAATGCGCTAGAAGCTCTAAAAGACACCCATTTACTGGGGCGCCGACTCGTCCTCGAGTTCGCTTCTGGCGACACCCTCGATGCCGAAGAAGAAATCGCGAAAATGCAGAAGAAAGTTAGCGGTCAAGTCAACAAAGTTGCATTGCAGAAGCTCACTGGCGGAGGTCGTAAGAAATTCAATATTGAAGGCAACGATGGAGAGGAGGATTGAAGGAGGCGTTCAGGTATTTGTCGATAATATCTTCGCCTCCCTCGAGGCTCAATTCGGCAAGCGGGGTCCCCCCTTACCGCAATACAGCAATCCCATTGGACGATACCCCTGCAAACGGAGGCTCGACATTTCTCCTTGGCGGAAAAAGAGTATACCTACCCAGATATCAATCTGGCTGGATCTTATCTGCATTATCGACCCCGCGTAAAGCTTGACAGCTTTGCTCGTTCGGTCAATAGTGGGAATGTCCGAACTAACATTGTCTATCTTCGTCTCCCTTATTGGCTTGGCGACAATGGAACAATAGGAACTTGAACATCCAGTATTTTTGTATTCTCGTGATTGACATTCATGACATTCTCACATCTACGGGAGTTGCCTGGGGAAGAGTCCATGATAGGCTGCAAACATAAGGCAAGTTCCTACAGCCTCCAACAAGATGATGCATTCCAGTGGTCGTTGAAGTAACCAGCCTGGGAGGTAAGCTTTTGCTCCACAGCCAAACAACCTTGCATGAGCAGAGCGGAACTCGACCACTCTCTCCCTCTGGAAATTTGCCCTTGTCTCGTCCTATATTATTACTCTGGAAAACGTTGGAGTAGCGTGTGGAGTGAGTACACTTCTGGACTGTCATCCAATGTAGTCGATCGTCCAATCCCATCGAGGCAACCCTGCATCGGGCCCATCTCCTCAGGTAACTCCAAGATCTGGTGGACCTTCTCCTTTCCTCTTATATGCTGTCGGCTGCTCGTCCATTCTCGAGACACCTGTTGACATTCCCTCCCTAAAAGTCAGCTGTGTTCCCCAAGGCTTTCGCTGCCATTCCTTCAAGCATTTCTTACCGCAATCCTTATTCCTAACCAACCAACCGAACATCTCGGTGTGCGCAGCCTTACGAATTTACGAATGTGCATAGGTCCTGGTGACGACATTGCAGAGCTTTGGCAAAATTCTCGAATCAGGTGAAGCATTCTTAATCTTTTAATTTTACGTTTCCATGGAACCCCGCCGTCATATTTTGCCCTCAAGTTATCCAGCTCACCCACTTTCACTGGACGACCCCAGTGGACTTCTCAGAGGAGGGCCTCGACTGCCCCTTACGGATTCAGCTGGAAACTCTCAAAGTCAACAGGGTCAGCCATTTCTAGGTTTGTATCATCATGATAATAAGGAAATGCAGCCCCGGGGGGTCGACAGGCCCATGTATCCAACGCCAACGGTGCCGTCGTCTCTTCAGTCGATGGTACCATCCTGGGAGCGCCATAATCGACAGATAAACAATCGACGACGGCGGCAACAAAAGTTTAGTCGGAATCCGATAGTTGATTCTCCTCATTATAAAGCATACCGTGCTCGACAGAACCGTGATGGAAATCCCGACGACGCAAAATGGCCCCACGATCTAGAGATTGCATTTTTAGACGGTAAAGGTGGAATCCCCGAGGCTCGTGCTACCACTGACACTTGGCAGCTTTGATTAATATACCGCCCATGGGCAGACGGAAATTTTCTTATAGAGGGAAACCTCATGGCCGCAATGAGTTGATTAAAGAATATCTATGGATTGCCTACTTGGACAGTCTCCCACCTGGTCAACAACCAGACCCGGCAATGGCTCGGACTAGGAAGCAGGTCTCCAGTCACATCCAAGTTCTCAAAACGTTTTTCAAAGATCATCCGGCTTGTAAGACAAACCTAATGAGCACCCTTGGACACAGCTGATGTCAAATAGATGATCAACTCTTCCCTGGGAACAAGGGACCCAAAAATGGATTTGAGGACTCCTTTAAAAATGACCCGTGTCTGAGAGCTCTTTCACAAGGTCGGCTGCCCGCCAAAAGGTATGATCATTACGATGAGATCACACATATGATGAAGACGCATTACCCACCTATGAGACCGACTATGTTCTGGCTGCTCATCACAAGTATCACAATCGAGACAGACTCTCTTGGCAGGAGTACCGGTGAACAAGACCTATACAATGAAGGTATTGTCTTACACAAATACACCGGTCTATCCGTTGAAAAACAACGATCGACCATAGAAGCAATACCCAACTGGCGCCAACGCTTCCCAAATCTTGCTGCCACACGAAATCTCGACTGCGATATCATCCACATGGACGCAGCCCTCAATCTGATGTCAAGCTATCCCCCAGCAGGAGCAGAACTAGTATCCCGCACCGAACTCACCATGCCCGGCTGCGAGCTTGAAAACCACATCTGGCAAATAACCACCTCGCTCAACATGCCACCTACTCTCTGCCGCGACCCCGTTCTCGACCCCCCAGAAGAATGCTCCTCATCCCTCAACCACGTCGTCTCCGTAACCCACGACGAGATGCGGATCAAAGTGCCCTTTCCCGCCAAAGCGTGGGCACACGCTCTCACCTGCCTAACGGACGCCCAGCTCCGCTACGAAGAAAAACGCAAATCCTCATATCACTCCTCATCCTCCGACCCGCGGAAATCAGCCCGTGAATTCGTGGATCAGATAACCATGTTCCAAGCCATCCAATCCTCACCCAGCACCTCCCACACCTTCGAAACACGCGCCATCATCCTCTGGACCTTCCGAAAAGCTTCGCATGGCGAACTGAGTAGTACTGAATGGAGATACCTAGATGCTTCGCCCCCGCGCAGAAGCGTCATGAGTCCGAGTCCACGCCACAGTAGCCAATTTTCTGCCATGATGAACGAGAATTTCAACGCGTTTGTAGATACGGGGACTCAGCCTAGCATGCTTGATCCCTTCTCCGCCCCGCATTCTGCGGGTCTGGATTCACCCTTCGCAGCAAATGGCTATAATTTCGCGGCGCCGGTCGGGTTCGAACTTCCGCCTGAGAATTTGTCGTTCTCTTCAACGGTGATGGCGGATAGTGAGGGAACGCTTGTGGGAGAGACGACGGAGAGTAATATCGATCAGTATCTTGCGAATACAGCTGTAGGCGTGGACATGGATTACGGGCACGACGCGCACTGGCATCTTCCCGCGTCCGAAAGCTTCGGCGAAGATCCCGCGTGGGCGAATTATAGCGTGCCGTCTAGCACGCCGCATTTAGGCTGGGGAGATACGAATGGGGAGAGCAGGCTCCAGGAGATTCACGATCAATGGAATGATGGGACTGATAAACAACATGAACATGTGTCATGGGGCGATGACCCTACACAAGTACAGAAGGGGAGCTGGGAGGAAAATGACCCGACACAAGTGCAGAAAGAGAGTTGGGAAGGAAGCCCGCAGAAACATAACGAGTGGGATGCCAGTCCGGGGGATAAACATGTGTGGGCGCCGGAACTGGAGGCGGACCATAATCAGAGCCCATGTAAACCGCATCAGGATTATGGGGGTATCGATCAGACGGGCGAGCAAAATATTGAACACGATATCGAGCACAGCATTGAGCATAGTATCGAGCAGAAACTACGGCCGTGGGTGGAACATCACAATGCCGTCGAAAATGCGTCTGATGGTATGGGAACCGATCCCGTGGTGTCTAATCTAGAGCATATTGCGGAGATGGGAGAGGGGGACGAGGGATGGATCGATGCTAGTGCGCATCTGGATATTGGGGGTTTGGGCACGAGGGATGACGGCTGGGTTGATGTTGGTGCGGTGGCGGGGTCGGATGAGTTTGATTTTGCTAGGTTGGCGGAACAGCTGAAATGATGTGATGTGATGTGTGTACGGAGTAAGCAATGTTTTTCTATAAAAACGGGATTAAAGGAGTTCGGAAAGAAATAGAAAGGGAACAAAAGTTGGGCTTCAAGGAAGTTTTGATAGAAAGATGGGGTTTTAATTGGGTGTTGGAGATTTTGGGATTTGGCTTCTGTGTGTTTGAATTTGGGGATGGGTTGGATTGCATACTGGTCTTCATGACAGCTACCTATTTTGATTCTTCGATGAGTCTTAAACATGCTCCTTCCTTTCAGTTGTCGTGAAATAACCGCGCAAGCTCGCTCAAGGGGCAAGCACGTGTTATTGATCACCCCCTTTTCTAGGGCAACAAGCGACCGACGGTCTAGCGCGCTACTGACTTAAGTTCCTCACTTCGCTCCTACCTCCACGTTCAGAAACACTAGCAATCTATTTGCCCAGCTGCTTCTCGTTTCGAGACTTCCGTCTGATCTCAACATAGAGATCTGACACCGCCAATTCTGCGGAAACGGAGTTTCAGGTGTTTTTGCGTCGGTCCGCAGTGGAGCCCTCTAAATTCGGCTCGAACCACCACTAAATCTAGTAGATCCAAATTTGCAACTTTTCTTTAGCAGCTTTCCAGCTTTGCATAATTTCAGAATTGCATGAAAATGAGGAATTTACGATTCCGCGAACGACGCATCGATGACGTGAACATAATTGTTTCTGAAAAGGGTAATTTCGAATAGGTGGCTGTTAGTCAGCGTTACAGCGTTCTTCAACTCGCTCGGTTCGCAAATTCAGGGACCGGGAGTCCCAGGCGATAGTGACGCGGCATAATCGAAATAGGGGTCCCGACGCTGTGTGGACCCTTTGTGCATGCATGTTTCTGTACAAAAATACTCCCAAACGTTCATAACGTGACGGAGTTGGCTAGTGGGTAAAAACCGAGAAGAAAAAGGGTACTTCAACGCTTTGATCTGCCTTTCTCAACGGATAAAGTTCGCCCGTCTTTGTATTCATTGATTGCTCAATCATTTGTCTTGTTCCTTCCGCCGCGGGTGGTCCTTTGCAGTTAATACACCACAGCCCGAAATCCTGGCGATGTCGGCTCTGAAGGGCCCAGACCAGGCTTTCTTCACCGCGTCAGATGATATTGTCCTTGAAGAATTATATCGAGATATCAACGAGGCTGAAGGCGCAAAAGGCCAAACTTCACGAGAACAGTACGAGATCGCCCTCGACCGGCTATCGAATCTCAACGATGCCTCTCATCCCAACTTCCAACCGACCGTCTTCTGCGCCTGGGATCTCGACGCGCCTGCTCCCAAAAGCGGTCGTTCGCTGCGAGAGAGCATCTTGCATGTCTACATCGACTGGGCGCGAACCGTGGTGCGGCACGACACCGACGTGGTGTTCGTGTCCCACATAATCCTCTATTTCCTCACCGTGCTGCCCAGTGCGTTATACTTATTTCACGACTTTCATTTGCTGCATGGAATCGCCCATTTGCTGTTGATAATATGGTGTTTCGGCTCCTTCACCCTCATGATGCACAATCACATCCACAACAACGGCGTGCTCTCTAAACCGTACGCCCTCTTCGACTGGGCTTTCCCGTATATCCTGGAACCCCTCATGGGTCATACTTGGGATTCCTATTATTACCACCACGTGAAAGCCCATCACGTGGAAGGCAATGGACCGGATGATCTTTCGAGTACGATTCGGTATCAACGCGATTCCGTGCTTGATTTTTTGAAGTATGAGATGAGATTTTTGATGTTGTGTTGGTTGGATCTGCCGTTGTATTTCATCGGGAAGCGCAAATACAATATGGCGGCCCGCGTCTTCTGCACAGAGCTCTCGAGCTATGCGCTCATGCTCGCCTTAGCGCGCTGGAATTTCATGCCGACACTGTTTGTCCTGATTTTGCCGTTCACGGTGTTGAGATGGGGGCTCATGATTGGGAATTGGGGCCAACATGCGTTTGTGGATGAGGTGGAGCCGGATTCGGATTTCAGGAGTAGTATCACGCTGATTGATGTGCCTGTATGTCACTTTTCCTTTCCCTTTCTTTCATTTTACATTTGAAAAAGGAGCACTTACTGATAAGCGCAAAAGTCAAACCGCTTCTGCTTCAACGACGGCTACCACACATCTCACCACCTCAACCCCCGCCGTCACTGGCGTGATCACCCACACGCGTTCTTAAAAGCCAAAGACCGCTATTCCGAAGAAGGAGCGCTCGTTTTCCAGAATATCGATTATCTTGAAATCACGTTCCGTCTCCTGACAAAAAACTACGCGCATCTCGCGAAGCAACTCGTACCTATCGGAAGTCAAATCGGTATGAGTCAGTCTGAGATCGCGAAGATGTTGAGGACGAAGACGAGGAAGTTTAGCGAGGATGAGATCAAGGCCAAGTTTAGCAAGTTCGAGGTTGAGGATGTGAAGAAAAGGAGCGGGGCTGTGAAGGGGGAGGAGAAACGTGATCGGTAGTTTGAGTAATGTGGGGGAAAACTGTATAAATGACATTGGGGCCGGGCTCCAGATGGATGATGAGTTGTATATCCTTATAACTGTAGACGTTTTAATAATCATAGACTTCTCTACAAGCCCTTTGGCATCATCCATCGCTGTGACGATGAGGGCTGATTCACTTCTGAGTAGAACGGAGTCGCATGGCTGATTTGGGATTCCGATTCTGCCTTCTCGTGATATTCCCAAGAGGTGGAGAGGGAAGAGAAAGTTCTCTGTTACCGGGACGAAGCCCTGTTTTGTGTTGATGTCTCGGTTATTGAATGTCGGCCGAACGCATAACACTGACTTCGTTGAACCCGCAATGGGCGCACTGTAGATTGTCTCGGTTGAATCTTGACAATAGCACCAGTGCGCTTCTTCCGTTCTAGCTTGAAGCTTCGAGACTTGTCGCTAGAAGGAGCGCCTTTGGAATTTCTCTGTCCGTACTTTTCTTGCTGTCACTTGGATTTGCGTTTCTTGATGCCTTGTGGGGGTTTGACGCTTGATATACGGTAGTGGCTTTCACATCACGGTTTTCATTTCTATTGGAAGGAGGTCGGATTCTCACGAGCACATGGAGGATAGTTCGGCCGTCTCGTTTTTCTTGTATATCTTTCCGTTTGTTTGATAAAACGTATATTCAGTCGAGCTTTTGAGACATCGTAGAAATATGAGCATTCTGGTCGAAAAGTAGAAGATTCTCTGCGGGGTCAACCGAGAATTTATTTCGTGGTTGCCTGCTCCGATATTTCGATTATCTAATTCGGTTCCAAGAGCCACGCAGATTTCGATGGAAAGATCTCGAGGAAAGTCGTCTCATTGTTACAACCTCGTCTATTCCACAGGTCACCTTTATTTGGAGTGAATCCTAGACGAGGGACGCCATTATATCAAGTAATAGATTCCCAAGTCTTACTCACTTATCAGCGGCATCATTCTACAGACCACCATTAATCGTTACTTGCATTCTGCCCCTTCTGAAGACCCGATACAGTACACTCCAACCTTTTGAGAATCAGAAGGTACCATTTGGGTAGGTGTATCATTTTGTTCCTTTAAGCCCAGCTAACAGGCAGGAACTGTCCTGATAGTTCAGTATGGACCAAATCTGTGAAACTGCGAACAGCACCGTACACATCCTCACCAAACTTCTGACCCGATCTACTTGGTTAGAATTCGACAGAGGACTCCCGGTTCATCGATTCAAAGAATTTGTGGACGAACAAAATCGCAAATATCATCTGAGGGAAATAACTCTGAACAGCAAGGGTTATCCGTCAAGTGATATAGTCTTCATGGCACATACCCCAGACCAGCTGGCAGTGACGCTCAAAAAGTTTGTGTTTTCCACAAAGCGGTACGGCATGAATTTCGGTATCAACAGCACTCAGAGAACTGGGATTTACGAGTATAAGCAGTTGAGAAAACTTCCCGCTCCTGATCATCTCGACCCGAAGCTCATCAAGAAGTATTACCTTGCTTTCAACAAGATCTTCTTCCTTGGAGTCCTCAAAAATCTCGCCATCATTGAGATCCATGGTGCTCACCCCGCCGTTGCTGGAGTTTGCGCCTCCCACAATGCCGGCAGCATGTATATTCCTCCGAACACCGCGCATCTGATCAGACTGCATGAAAATCGGGCCCACTACAGCAGCAACGAGGCATTCTTCAAGCGGTATCTGGGAACTCTCATACATGAGATGCTACACGCATTCCTCAGTTCGTATTCTTGCCACTGTAGTAAAGAGTGTAAAGACAGATATACGGACCGTGTCGGATCCCACGGTCATGTTTGGCAAGAATCGGCTCATGCAATTGAAAAGGCCACCGCGCTTCTCCTCAATGAAGGACTATCGTTAAACAGACAAAGCGGCTTGGCTAATGACTGGCACTCAGCTGGCAGCGCTCCGCTTGAAAGCGAAATTGATGTTGCTGCATGGGGCATGACATACTCCGAAGTTTTTACGGAGTTCAAGCAATACCAGAAGCAAGGTTGAAGCATAAGCCAATATTAGTTGTTTTGAAGACCTTTTCTTTGTCACTGGAGGCCGATGATCCGAGCATGTTCGGCAGGAATTATCAGAAATTGCAAATTGAATTTTGGGGTTTCAAATCATACGGGAAGTAACATTGTATTCCACCCACTCCCCAAAACTATCCCTTCCAGCTTGTAAGAAAAGAAAAGAAGAGGAAATGTAATAAAAAGTCCCACAAGTCATTCTGGGTAATTTCGAACTAGCCTCCTGGCCTCTGAAAAAGTATGAAGTGGAGGTGCAAAACCCAAATTTCGCAATTTGGACACTATTACTTCGAGCTCAACGTGTTCAAGTCCTTCCCCGCAATTGCAGCTTGCTTCAAGCCTGCAGCTGGTGTCGTGCCATGAGTTCCATGTCCAAATTTCATCACAGCATGTCCTTTGTCCGTGGTAGTCACGCCGTCACGAAAGCCGTCGCGTTTGAGTGGGGTTCCGAAGTCACTGGCAGTTCCCTCCCTTCTTCTCAGCTCTCAGCATACGACATCAAGAGCTTAGCTATAGCGAAGTGATGTTGTTTTTTCGCAAACTCAGCAGCACTCCTGTATCTCTTCTCGATAGGAAGATGGGTATCAGCTCCAGCATTAAGCAACAGCTGGACCATATCTAGTCGGCCCCATTCCGCGGCCCCTTCTAGCGCTGTTATTCCCTGTTCTTTTGACCCTGGAGCATTGACGTTAGCCCCAGCTTCGATGAGCATCTTTGCTATTTTAATGTGGCCCCGAATGGCGGCTCCTTGAAGAGCGGTGATACCACGCGAGGGGCAGGCTGGTGCATTGATATCCGCACCGGCCTTTAGCAGAGTCTCAACAATCTTGAAGCTACAATACGCCCTAGATGCAGCTGCTTGAAGTGCTGTTCGACCCCCATTTAGGGCAGGTGGTGCGTTCACGTCTGCGCCATGTTTCAGCAAGACCTCAATCAGTTCTAAATCGTAGCGTGTTGAGGTTTCTGAGATGGACTCCTCGTCAGCCGCCTCTTGTAGCGCTGTACGATTGCAGGCGTAGGGGTCCCCACCAGCAGGCGCATTGATGTCAGCCCCGCTTTTCAGGAGTAATTCAACAAGTCCCACACGATATCCAGCTTGCTCCGGCTGTAGTTCGAATTTATTCCAGCTTCTAATTGCTATTTGCACAAGCGTCCCACTAATTTCCCCGTTTGATAGCAGGGGCTGGTTGACATCGGCGCCTGCTTCAAGCAGGATCCGTACAAGTGTGTAATTGTCGCCCGGCTTTGCGTAATCTATTGCCATCTGGAGCGCCGTGCGAGGAGCTCCAGGAGAATTAACATCCACCCCAACATTCAAAAGCCTTTGCACAGTAGTGTAGCCACATATTCCAGCTAGAGGAATCGCGTTCTGGAGTGGAGTTGGCATAAACTCTGAAGGGACGGCAGGGATATTTGCATGCGCTCCAAAGTCGAGCAAGCAGCGGAATATATCTCGCGCAATATCAGCTTGCAGATCGTCATAACGAAGGAGTTGCAATGGAGGGTATGGCGTGGCAGATGTGGTGGCATTTACATTGACCCCTATGTTGCAAAGAATCTTGACAAAGTCAAGATCACGCAATATCGTGGCCGCTTGGAGACAGGTTGTCCTTGATGAGGGGTGATCTAACCTCATCCCATTGCCTAGCAAAAATCTGACGAGGGCTTTGTGACCTCGCAGAATTGCCATGTGTGTAAGGCTGCCGCTCAAGTCGGTCTCTCCAATAGCCCTAACATCAGACTTGAGTCCCATATCCAGAAGAGCTTTTACTCGCTCCGTATCGCCTCTCCAGACTGCCAACTGTAGATCAATACATGATGGTGCAGGCTCAACTGCTCCTAGAATGGAAAGGAGTCGATGTATATTAGCGTGGCGTCTTGCTGCATGTATGACCCTTGTCCCAAATTCTGAAAGAACTTGCTGGTTCACATCTGCTCCGGCATTGAGTAAGTATTTCGCAACGTCGTAATGTCCCATTTCTACAGCTTCGGCTAGGGCCGTTTTCCGAAATATCCAATGGTTGGAACGAGAAAGGTGTTCATCGTACTGCCTCCATCGATTTTTTCCATCCGTGTGTGCGCCGAATCCGATTAAAAGTCGGACAAGTTCGAGATTTCCGGACCTTGCAGCTATTTGTAAGACGGTGCCTTCCACATGTCCTTCAAGATAGGCCTTGCATGAAAACCGATCGTGTGATTCAAAAGGCCTAGGCAAATATTGATACTCTGCGCAATTCGAGAAGCTGCTCCACTGGTTGACGTCCGCGCCACTCTGAAGCAGGAGTTCAACTAGTTCGAGGTGGTTTCCTTCGACTGCTGCCATGAGTGCACTTATTCCAGACTCAATTCTATGCATACCATCATCTCCGTTAGATAGAGCTGGATCGTTTACGCTTGCACCAGCTTGGAGCAAGAAACGGACTCGATCAATATTGCCAATGAACGATGCGTGCTGTAGCGGAGTGTTCCAACGAAGATGTGCGTTTGGCAACCGGTAGTGCCCGGTTTCGTTTACATAAGCTCCTGCTTCGACCAAAAGCTGCATCATCCTTAAGGTAGAGGCATATATAAGTATACTTAGAGGCTCCGCATACGGAAGTGGGATGTTTACATCAAGGCCATTTTCCAGTAGAATTTGGACAATCTCAATTTCGTCGTTCTTCACAACAGTTAGGTATCCCTGTCCAAATGAATGCCCAACCAATATTAGGTCAACCCCAGCTCCTAATAATGCCGCAATGGCAGCCTTATCGCAAGATTGCAGAGCGGCCTCAAATAACTTTTGCGAAAATGCCTCTATCGTAGGCAGGTCGGAGTCCAAGAATGAGACTATCGTATGGAAGTATTTGCTTTGTAAAAGCAATCCCAGCATGGCATTGATCTGATAGCCATCCAGCAGGTTGTTGGTGGAAAGATATACGGCGTAACCGAGGAACGACAGGAAAACTCGATCGGTCGAAAAGTTGATTAATTGACCACAATCGGCAGTCATCTCTCCATCATACCTCTCAGGTATGTAGTCTCGTAATTGCGATATCACCTCCATTAATGTTTCCGTACAAATCGAACTGTGTGTCGATTCTATAGGTACAAGTTCTTGCCATGCGCGGAAAAGTTCGCGGGTGAAGATTTCACTGAAGTACAATTTAGGTAGACGGGAGCTTGATTGCCATATCGGAGACAAGCTGGAGGACCCAAATGTCTGGAGAGACGTCATGTCATTGTCCAGTATTTCCGAAATATCTGCAAAGTCTCGTGAATGTTGAGGTATCTCTAGAGGCGGAGACAGGGAACGTGTTAGCCTGAGACCAGATTCATCATTGTAGCCCAAAGCTGCCCATGAGTGTAAATCCTTGGCGCCCCTCGATTTGTCTGTGAGAGAATTATGAGTCGAAAGTGGGTGAAAGTCCACTGCAACATTGTCAGTGACAAGATGGCTCTTCGAAGCACGAGTGTTAGTTTTGAATCACCTTGGGATTCTGTGAAGTCACGGTACCGAAACCAAGGAAGATTTTCGACAATATCGACGACGGGCGGAGCTGTCCGAAAAGATACGATGAGCCCTTCGGGGGTCACAGGGCTTAAACCTTTGATATTCATCAGCTTTCATTGAATGGGTGGTGTTGGGAAGCCTGTCAAGATGATTTACTTACTAGGCGATGGCGGTCTTACGAGAAGAACGTGGCGAGAGAGTTCCTTTCTCACTTTCTTCTCCGGAATCATGAAGCCGTTGAAGGAGACCTCCATGCTCCCCTTGTACTTTCGCCTCCGACGATCAACATGCTTCCAGCCTTCATCAGTCATGTATTTGCTGAAGCCCCATGCCTTGAATTTTATTTCGTACTGCGATTTGCTAGGAAAACGACAATGATTAGCAAGTGTGAGGTCTAGAGGCTAAAGTATAGTCTATTAGATGTGACCTACGTGGCTTTGAAGTGGTACTCGTCTTTCATAATTGCGATGATTGATTTGAGAGGCATTTTTTGGGTGATGTAGAAATCGTAAAGCCGAGCCTTCTGAGCCTGCCAGTCGAGTGACATGTTGAGGCGATGTTTGACTGACGAGCTTGTGTAAGAAAGTAATTATTTGGCAGATACTTTCAAGTATTGAAGTTTGTTGTTCTTGTCTGTGAAGAAAATGAAAACGCAGAAGGCTTAGGTCCATCGAAAACGCCGGATCTGGTCAACAGCCTCGTCTCAACGGAGGCGGTGCAGCTGAGCTTTCATTGGAAGAAGCCGAAATCAGCATGCATGACGCTCCACCCGATCGGTCCCCATGCATTACTCTCTGACGAGCCGGGCCCGATATCATAGATTCATGATTGGATATGTCCAAAATACTTGCGCAGAAGGTAGACCCACTAATTTGCAACCTGGAACTTTTACCGACCAAGAACAGGTGACTTGGGCTTTCAGGTTGGTGACATGTGAACAATGATGTGGGGGAGTTACGCGGGAGAACTCGGAGAGTGCAGCCTTGCAAGATGGCCTCAAGGCTTAATCGACAGATGAGGTCGTAGGGCATATTTTCTTACGGCTGTTTCTGCGGAAGCCGAAATGCGAACCTGAGGAGAAGCCCTCGAATATCTCACAGTATTTTGTGAGGCTAGTCGGAATTCAGCTAGTTTTTGCAAGCCTCAGTCGTGCAGACAACTGTTATAAGCATTAAAGATTTGTCAAATTCGAGGAGCAACCTCCTCAAAGCGGGTATAATCGCTTGCTTGACTTCTGAAATCATTGGGCAATCTTCTTTTCTTGATCCAAATTTACTCCCCAAACTGCCTGAGATGATCTTTCCAGATCAAAGTCAGGCTCTTCAGATCTTCATCCTTCTCCACTAAATCTCTCGTGGGGGGCGTCTTCTGAAAACTCTAGGGCCCCTGAGTCCTCTTAGACATCGAATATGTTCTTGAACAACATGAATAAGACGTGGAACTGTGATACTTTTCCAAGAACCATATCATAAAGGAGGGCCATGCGAAGTCCCGTGGCCACTTCCTGGACTTCTCTCTCTTTTCTCCAACTACCATAATCCATCTGTGCGTAGAGAATTCTCAAGCGTTTAACAGCGGGTTGAACAACAAGCACACGTCTCCAGCTAGCCCTTCTGGACGAGCATACAAGCCGGGCCTAGCAGCCCAATCCGAACTCTTCATAGTACGTTCATCGGTGAAGTGGAAACTCTTGAAAGGGCCTGGATCCTGCATATAGTTGTATATGTCGCTTGGATCATCGGTTTTAACGGACCAGCGCCCAGTTTCACAAACGTCTTTGAATTAAGCAGGAGATTTCTCGACAAGGAGGGGTTCTTGGTCTAATCGCAGTCGTGGGTAGGAGATGGACTTGTAGGTGCAAAGAACAAGTGCCGTTGAAGGCGATGAGAGCCTTGAATGGTATTATTCTATATTCGGCTTACTCGCATTGCATTAACAAGAGCATCTTGGATAGTCAGATTAAGAATAATGGCTTCGAGCAGCTCCGGGGTAGTCAAGACCTGCTCCATGATAGGGGTAATGATGAGCCGGATGAACCTCTAAGACCGGCAACATTAGGTCAGGATCTCACTTCTGAGTAAATAAGTGAGTATAATTGAAGAAGGTACAGCAATGCGCTTCAAAGGGCGAGGGTTTGTAGATTTATCTTCACGGTCTCATGCCCGAGCTGACACAGGTGTGCATAAAGGCAGCAGAAGGAGAACTAACCGCATTAGGAAAGTGGGGTAATTTCTCCCCCCTTTCTTCATACTCCTGATTCGTTCAAGAATTGGAGACATTCTGTTGGAGCGGCTTTGATGGCACTTGAGTAACTTTAGATCACACAATGAGCTCTTCTTTTCTACAGATCGTTTCGAGAAGCCTCGATTGACCGTGCCCTCTGAATCATGTTCGTGCCTTCTCTTTGTTATTTGAACCATGACTTGACAGGAATAAATTGATACTGCAATTAATGACTGGTGACAAGAAAACGTATATATAGGAGACACGACTTGCTCTTAACACTAACTTGCTGCATCATATCATTCGAACCACCAAAATCGCCTCTCTTACTGCTTCGGACAAACGCGCTGGTCGCTATATTTTTGCTTTATTCCGTTCCATTTTCTAACCTTTCGATATCTATTAATCGAATCACTTGACACTTATCTCATCTACTTTGCCATTTCAATTTCGGCCCTCACTTGAAATGCTGAATTTCCCCAGAATACACGCCTCACCAGAAGAACTAGTCCAATGGCTCGAATCCCACTTGCAATTTATCGAGAATGTGCCCTGCCACGAACACAACCTATTCGGGGAGAAAGGCACCAACGATTTCGAAATGACCAACTTCGAAGATCATTCTACCACGTATAATCGAAAAAATGTTCTTGCATGGTCTTTCAATGCTTTCGACAGAATGTTTTTCAACGACACTCTTCATCGTCGGGTGCGAATAGAAATCGTGGATCCTAAATCTATTTCCGGCTCTTATGGGAAAACTAATGATCTCTTGACGAATATCCCTGAAGCCGTCGTGCCAATCAGCCCTCCTGCCTTGTTTGCTCAAATAGAGCTAGCAGATATTTCCGAGAACCCCGACTTCCGCGAATCATCTCGATTATTCATCGTAACTCTATTACATGAGATGATCCATGCTTTTTTTATCATCAATACCTGCCGCTGCAGTTTGAACTGTCAATGCCGGTATGGTAGACAAATTGGAGTCACAGGTCATGGAACTCCCTGGATGAAGGTGGCCTTGCAAATTGAGAAAGCCATGAACCACTATTTCGATGGCTATTGGAACTTGAACAGATCTGTCAGTTTTGCAAAGGAATACTTCTATGATCCTAACTTCGACGAGACTGAGCTTCCTGAGGAGTTGATTAGAAGTTTCGAGATATCGGCGGATGAAGTAGAAGAGGAAATCGGTCACTTGAGGGGATCTTAGATGATCTCATCTGAGGTATCTGGTATTTCTAGTGTAGGCCTGCTAAGGAAAGCCAAAGAACTTCTGGACCGAGTATTGTTGCAGCGCGCCGGGTATCGAGGAACTCGATATCTTTCCCCCCGATGCTGTTCTGACGTCGACAGAGTCAGATGAGTTATCTTGCGATGTTAACTGCCGCGATTTTCGGCGAATATTCACTAAGTCATTCAAACTATTCAACAAGCGAATATTAGCCTTTGCTGGGCAAAACGCCCTGCATTCGATCCACGAGCTTGACCGGAGCTTATTGGAGAACGCGGAATATTGGTTGCAAGTGAAGTAAAGTGCCACCATCATGACAAAAGCAACGTCACAATCGTGACTGGCGAGTCATCCAGGAGATTTAGGTTTCGTTTCATCAGTTCTTGAAGCATATAGCCTTGGATCCAGGCAAGTGTTATACTGTTTCCGAGACTAAGAAATGAGTTCAGAGGCAAGCCCTGACCATGATACTAGAGATTGGCCATTGGATGGTTGAAAATACATACAATGGAAGACGACTGATGCTAGGAGTGGAAACGAATCAGGACATCAACTCCGAATTACGTCACAGCCGCGCTATCGTCATAGGCCTCGTCGTCTCCCAATGGTTTCCTTCTCTCTTTTGTCAAATTTTATAGTCTGGCATTGGATTATATTTTGTTCTTCGAATTCTTACCTCGGAACGGACTTTGTGCGTAGAATTTTGTAATATGATTTCGTGTTTAAAGAACTTTTTGCACATCACTTGATATTCTTCAAATGCTTCAAGAATTATTGTAAGCCTCAAAGGGCGACTGAGTCAGATGCTCGTGAACACTTCACTTTTTGTTTCATCTGTTGAATTTGGTCCTCCGTCAATTTCTATTGATGTCGACGTCCAATCAGCAGCCCCGCACTGGCTCCTTCTGATGTTTCAACCAAAGAAAACTGCATCATTGTCTGCCGAATACGTCTCCGCAGTTAGGACCCTTCATAAAAGCTCCAAACATTAAGTTCCATAATTTGTTCTTCGCTCCCGTTTCATGGGTCCTTAGCCCGGACGCTATTCCGCGACCCGTTTCAAGAGGCGTTAAGCGAACTTCCCCCTTCCCTGAATGTCTTGGCCAATCAAGTCCTATTATCGGATCGATTTTTGAATGCAGGAACCCTATCAAGACTTTCAGAAGAACAAATGAGTAAATTGTGCGTTTGCTAAAAACTTGCATTTCTCATGCTTGTCTCATGCGGTGCCATGAAATCCTCAATTGGCGCTAAAAGAGTCCCTGGGCAAATCGGGAGCGATAATCTTGCATTATTTTACACTGATTCCCTTCAGTATCATGCGAGTCATAATACAGTGGATCTCGGGTTGCCACTAAACTTTAATCCATCTCGCGAATCTCCGCACGAACATCATCTCATGAATTATCTGCATTCCCCACTTGAAGCTGTCTTTTCAAACAGAGCACAGCTAGCATGATCGTCAGATTTTCAAGATGGTGGGTCTCTCCTTAACAGCCATTCCTGGATACAAAGCTTTGGCCAGTCTTGGCTGGACATGACATATGCTCAATATCAATAATTGCTGAATGCCATAAGTACAAGTCTCTGTCCATCAGTTCAAATTATTGTCATCATCATCGTCTGATTCTTCCTTCATTTCTGCGCTCTCTACACCAGTTTTCTTGTCTTTGCATTTACATTCTCTTCTTTTCTATCTTCGAAAATCATTTCAGCATGAGGTCTGAATTTATCTCGTCGATCGCGCTAGCCGCTCTTTACACTTCGCCTGTTCTTTCAGGCCCAATTGATACTTTCCAGTATGATTCTTACTTTACCTCCAATTGAATATAGAGTACTGATAGTAAAATCCAGCCATCGCCCACGAAACGTCGCTGGCCACCAAAAAAGGCAAACAGCGCCTTTCGCCAACACTACCAGTGGTAGCCTCTCGACAACATTGACGGTCTTTGCCACATCGGTGTTCACACTTACTAGCTGCGCTGCAAGCATCACAGACTGCCCTGCCCGAAATTTAGCTTCCGCTGGAGCCGTGGTCACTGATATAGTAGTTCTCACTACGGTATGTCAAACTCATTTCTGAACAACATACACGGCTAACGTCTGAAGACTATTTGCCCTGTCAGCGAAGCAGCATCTGCTAGCTCTGCGATCTTGTCGTCTTTCACTCAGTCTACACAAGATACTGCCGTCGCTACCACTTTAAGTGTTTTACCTACAATTAGGACATCAGCTCAAGCCACAGGCATTCAGTCTATTACCTCATTGCCAAGTGTGCCACTTACAGACCGGACGACACTCGCGACCGCAGGTGCCAAGTCGACTGCTGACTCTCCAAGCGTCCCACTTGTAAGCCAGTCAATGTCAGAAGGCACAAAGGACACCCAGTCTACCTTCTCCTCTTCAATTATCCCACCTGCAAATCAGACAACAACAGCAGCTGCAGATGTTCCACTTCGCTCCTCCTCCAGCATCACACTTGCAAGCCAGAAAACAACGGTGACCACAGGTTCTCAGCTCAGTTCCTCTTCCAGTGTCAAGCCTTCAGGAGCCCAATCTGCAAACCAGACATCAACAGGTGCCCAGTTTCTTTCTTCTTCATCGAGCCCTGTTTTAAGCACAACTGGTCAGCAGTTTGCCACTGCCAATGCCACGAGCACCGGTGCTTCGACCACATTGACCGTATTTGCCACTTCAATTCACACTCTGACGAGCTGTGCTCCGTCTGTCACAAATTGTCCAGCGCGAAATTCCGCATCGGGTGGACAGATTGTTACTGACACCATCGCGGTTACGACGACTGTTTGCCCAGTATCTGAAGCAGAATCAGCTAGCTCCGCAATTCTATCAACTTTCACTGCGTCCGCAACCGAATCAGACAAAACCGTCTCCACCCAAGCTACTTTGCCGCCTTTTTCAGCAGGTGGCTCCACTCTGACCGTTTCTGGAGCCACCGAAAGCCCTTCGGCAGTTGAAGGAGTGACTGCAGAGAGAACGATTACTGTCACTGAAGCGAATGGCGACACTAGCCTCTCCACAGTCTTTTCCACAATTTTATCAACCATATCTTCCACTGCCCAAGCTGCGGCCGGCCTTCAGTCGGCCTCTGATGTAGATACAACTATCACGATCACACAAGCCAACGGAAATACGCTTCTTTCCACGATCAGCAGCACTAGAACAAAGTCAAGAAATGCTGCTGTCAATGTTCCTTCTGCGTCAGAAATCGTGAAGACGATCACAGTTTCCGGAGAAGTTCTCGCGACGACTGTTTCCTCAGCCCAAGCTGTTCAAACTATCACCGTCACAAGACCCAACGGCAACACGCTTCTTTCTACTGTTTCTGCGACCGAGGCTGCTCAAGGCGCTGAAACAAGCTCTGCTTCTGAAATTATCAAAACGATCACACTCACAAAGGCCGATGGAAACACTGTTCTGTCGACGTCGACGCTTCCTAGCTCTATACCTCAATCAACCAACATCGGGCTCATCACCGGTGAAGGCGGATTCCAAACAATTACGGTTACCAAATCAAATGGCGAGACTTCCCTAACCACAAGCTCTGTAGCTGCCGCAATATCCACCTCAGGAGCCATCAATGGTTCCGGTTCTCAATCAGGATCCAACAACTCCGGCTCCAGCTCTGGCGGCAACTCAGTAACCTTGAACGTTATTATCGTTCAGTATCTCCTACCCGGTTCCGTCTCTACCTTAACGAACACCATCACAGGCTCCGCCACAACCTTGGCCGTCTCGTCTCCAGCCCAAGTAACCACTTCGACATTTACAGTGTCTCAGGGTGCGTTGCTAACGGCACTGCCATCAAACGCAACCATTGTTTCCAATACCACAGTTGTTTTGCCTCCATACGCTTTTAAAAACTCGAGCTCGGCGGTTACGGGACCGGAAGGCTCAAACGGTAAACTTTCTTATCAGGGATTTAACAGACCAAACGGCACTGCCAACGGCTTCAACGGTACGAGTCAGGCTGTGAATGGCACAATATTTGGAAACTCCAATCCAACTATCAACGGCACTGCGCCTGTGAGCAAGAGTGGATCGAATCCTAGCACCCATTGTTGTTGAAAAGGTATGAAGCCAGGAAGCAGGTGTGAGAGCTGGACTCGGGAGGAAGCTTTATACATTCGTTGATGACTTGTACACATATTTTCTTGTTCTTCTGGAATTGTACGGATTAGGTGATAGAATGACAATGAGATATTTGATTTAGACTTTGCAAAATTCCGAAGAAAAGAGAGGAAGGAACTCGGGATCCTGAGAGTAGAAAATTCTTCCCATCAGCCACTATCAGTGATTTACAAAGCTTTTTGATATGCAGTTCCTACCTGCAATATTCAAGGGGCCTGGCCAAGAAAGATATGGGGCTGAGAGAAGGCAGGAGCTGAAAAAATAACGGAGGGTGCAAAGATTGGGGTTTCTTCTTTCTTGATATGTACGAGCCAAGGCGTTATATCTAGGACAACCAGTTATTCCGACTCCGAATCCATTGATCCGTCTTCTAAAGCAAGGTTGAGACTCTGCATTATTACTTCGGCTGCACCCGTATGACACTCAGAAAGACAGGTAAACGACCATACTTGCTTCCCGAAACACTCGCTCTCTAACCCCTATGCAGCCGTATCTACTTCTTTGGGGGCCCCATCAATGAAGCATCGCCTGAGGTCCAGATAACATTCAACACTAACTTCTTAATCTTCCACACACCCGCCTCGTCCTTAATCAGGTCAACGGAATACTCTCCGCCCACAGTGTACTTCGTTCCGTTTGGATCCCTGCCCGTGCCGGAAGACGCATGCTGTGCTGTTGAAGTAGCAGTAAGAGAAGCAGTATCGGCTCCATCCTGGTAATTCACACGGACCATGCTAATGTTGTGGGTGGTATCCATAGGACCAACTTTGTTGAAAACCATCGTGCGAATCAGGGAGAGACCCTCGAGAACTCTTGTGTTGTCATCGTGAATTTCCATAGAAACGTCTTCTCCGGCCCATGCCGACTCGAATAGTGCGGAGTCATGATGATCACTGGCGATGGCGGCTCGGTATAGGGCGTCGGCGATAGCCTCACGCTGGCTGAGAGAGGGGAGGGTTTGCGGGAACGACTGCGACATTTTGGTGGCTTATGTTTGATAGAAGAGACGAGATGTATATTGTTGATTGTAGTCATGCTCAGTCTGTCAAGTCGATCTATTTAAATGAAATGATCATATATGTTGAGTATGATATTTCACGTAAGGACGGCATGTGCATATCTTCCCGCGGAATTCTCGGGGTTTATCCGTGCCATGACCCACTTATACTATGTTTACTGCGGCTTGCGGCACCAGCAGTACGGTACTCCGTATGAGTAAGCTTATTCTGATTCGTGCGCTGTGGTTCCGGGACTTAAGTTCAACCCCCCTAGTGGGATCTGTATGATTGGAAGACATTGCTTGCTTGATGCTGGATTGCACTTGGTCAATGTGGTCCAGCCTTCTTGTAGCGCTATGTCGGTCTTGGAGGTGACCTTTATAAATGAGTTATCTACATGGAGGTACATAAATTTGCAAAGAGAGTATCAAATTCAGCTCTACTGCTATATCATTTTTAATAATGTAAATAAATATAGCGTCTAATATGGACAAAATTGTTCAAAATTTGGACTGTGATATCAAAATATGAAGCTAAGAACGTGCGTTTCAGAAGTTATTAACTGAAGGAGATATGCCTTAAGGAGCATTCTGGAAAAGGGAGAACGTCTGTGAAATGGAAGAAAAAGGGTAGCAAAGATTCATCTACATAACTAGCTACATTCAAGAAACTCCGATCCAGGTGCCTTTCCATACAAATTGAGCTGCCCCTCTGTATTGAACATCATTTCGTTAATAATATAGGCGTCGCGATGAGTTGAATTGAACGCACAAATACTTCTTTTATGCCGCATACTTTCCCTCTGGTGCAACCTCGAGAATTATCTTGCCCCTGGCTCTGCCCGTCTTCAATCTTTGGTATGCTTCCCTCAAATCTTCAAACTTGTACTTCGAGTCAATAACAGGCTTAACCTTGCCCTCAACCATCCACTCGGCAATCTGCGAAAGGATCTCACGATCAGGTTTGCCGAAGACAAGTAGATGCTGTCTTTTTGCACCACTCAGGAATCTTGGCATATATTCCGCCGCCATGATAAATCGTATAAAGCTCAGGTGGTGACTCGCTGCCACTGTGATGAATTTTGCGTTAGGACTTGTGTATGCGTCTGCTTCCCAGAATAGATTGTGATCGTTGCCAACGTAGTCTACAACAAGGTCGTACTTGTACGGCGAGTCTTTGAGAGCCTGTAACACGTTCTGTGTCTTGTAATCGATGACTTCGTCGGCACCTAGAGATTTGCAGTGCGTGACATTGGCAGTAGAGCACGTCACAGTCACATGGCGTCCTTCGGCTTTGGCAATTTGGATACCGAAACTTCCCACCCCTCCAGATCCGCCATTTAAGAGGACTCGGGAGCCCGGCTTGGAATAAGGTAAGATAGATTGATAAGCAGTGAGCCCAGCTATAGTGATACCGGCGGCATTGATGATGGACAGTCCTGTCGGTATAGGCACTGTATTGTTGACATGCGCAATCCCATACTCTGACATAGCCCCTCCGTACATAAAGTTTGTCCCGGCGCCTCCAAACACGAGTTGTCCTGGCTTGAGCGTTGAACCTGACGCAGGCTTGACGATATAGCCAGCAAAGTCATTTCCAGGAGAGGCAGGTTTAGGAAAGGCTACCTTATGGAGGAATTGGAATTCGGAAAGTCTGTAGTCAGCTGGATTAAGACCAGCAGCAAGAATTCGAACCAGGTGCTGGTTGGCCTGGGGTTGGAGCATAGGAACATTGTTCAGTGTCAGGTTGTTCTCGAGACCCCCGGCTGTGGATCTGTATTGCCAGCTGCGAAACGAGGATGGAATACCCTTGCTAGCCATAATGATCGTCTTGTTTGTAATTGTGAAAGTTTGTTCTTGTGAGAGCGTGTGCTGGAGCTCAAGTTGATAGCGTCAATCAAAAGATAGTTGAGTTAAAAAAGGCAGACTGAGAAGCTGCCTAATACATCGCCTTTCAAAGACAGGCACACTCGGCTTCCTATTGGTCCGACCCAGATGAAAATTCCGCGGAGTCTTTTTCTAAGCGAAATCCCGAGAATTCTGCTCGTGAACTCCAGTCAATATTCCGTCCAACCCGATAAGTTTAGGATAGAGATGAGCGGTGCACTCCCTGCCAGCAAAATACCGAACCGGAATTTTGGCTGATCAGGAGGCCGCAACTTCTGCGTGGCGTGATCCGAAGTCGTCTCTACAACCAGCCTAGTCTCCTTATAGATTTTGGTGGTAAAAGTAGCCCGCTTCTATGGTCGCCTTACTCACAGTGCTTACTGAGCAGCTGCGGTGCAGCCTCGTCAATGTTCCCTTCCATAGCCTTGCCATCCAATATTATATCACCACAACCTCGTTCCAAAACTACCACGACTACCTACAAAAGCCGATTTCCCCTCATCGCTAACTCTCGACATCATCATCCTGTCTTCCGGCGCCGCAGTCAACATCCTTATCCTTCTGCACGGCATGGACAACACGCAATCCTTCTTAACGCGCTTCGGGCAGAACTTCTCTCTGTCCGATACAGCCGCGGTCTCCATCCGCGACCCTTTAGCTGATTTTAGGGCTTAAACTGGTGCCAGAAGATACGGGTGAGTGCCCAGGGCCCTTGTTGCTAAGAAGCCCAGACGCTCGATAGAGACCTCAAATATAACCGTTAAACTTCTATGTTTGGTCCGCTCACAAATCACAAATCGTCCAGCATGCCAATGTTCCAATCGACGGGCTTGAAGACAGCTCCGGTATGAATGTCCTGCAAGATCTCATCAAACATAGCATTCTCCCACTGCATGTTATCCCAATCGTAGCCTGATGTCTCCCGTTCGAAACCGTCGACATTTATGGCCTCTCTGTTCCCTTCGTAAACGCTGTCACGGGCGTCGGTCAGCGGGCTCCTCCCCTCGCCTGCCTCCATGGTGACCACCTCACACCATTTCTCAACCCTAGCCTTCTTCATCTTCGAATGTTCTGCAGCAAAGTCCCATGTATCATTCTCCCAATCCACCCCTTGCGCCGCGGCCATCTCCTTCTTTGCGGCCTCAAAACGAGCTCCCATGGTGTCTAAGATGCCGAGGATATCAATCTGAAGATTGGGTTGCGCTGTGACCTTGGCCCTGAGCGTGTTGAGTATCTGGGCGGACACGACTTGGGTGGATAGTGAGGCTGGAGGTCTCGGCAAGCTAAGATCTGGACATGAAGGCACGCCGCTGAGAGCAGGCGTTGGGCGCCAGGGAACCGTGGAATATTTCTGCGACACGGCCGTGCCGGCACTGGAAAGCTTGACCGCGCTGGGCCCGGCTACTCTTACCCATCGAGAGATCATCATTGCGCCATGGACCAATTGGACGTAGGCGGGCTGAGGCATGTAGAAGTAGGAGCAGACTGGGATGGCAAGCCAATTCTCGAGCCAGGCCTTGAGTGCGGCAGTGAAATGTGAGAAGACATCGGATATCGGCACGCCTGAAAGCGAAAGCGAGGCGAAGGATTGAGATTCGGCATCTGGTAGGTGTGAACCTGCCAGTAGAGGCTCAAAGATCCGGAGGTAAGCACTATTGTGATAGCAAGATAGAAAGTCTGGGCTCCCAGACTGGGTTAGCGAAGCACCGGCGGCGACATTTACAAACATTTGGGGAATCATACAATCGGATTTAAGATTCAGGGGTAGTGCGTTCCGGAGGCTGTCTAGCTCAACTCGGAATGCGTCTAGACGCGCCATCGTTGAAGGTTCGAGCGAACCTAGCTGTTCGTCCACCGGTGACTCACTACTGTGGAAGTGGAAGATTTTGTCGGTGAGTCGCTGGATGCGTACCAACTGTATGGCAAGTTGGTCTGTCTTGTATTCTCTAGCATCGTCAAGATCTTTGAGGCATTGGTCCATATATTTGGTATATCTTGTGAATGCTAACTGTTTCACGACAAGACCAGCGCTGCTATCGAGTTAGTTTTGTCATTTATGAAGCTCCATTCAGGCGTTGCGAGACTCACTTGGAGCTCATATACCAGACGCCAAGTAGCGCCCTCTTCTCTTCGTTCGTTCTGGACACGGGCTCCTTGGCACGTCCCAAAGGCAGCTGACTCCCCCTCTGTTGAGACTTGGGGCATGTACTCAAATCTAGATCTTCTACCAAGCTGACGGCTAGGCGGATCAGACTGTTGAACTGTGCATGAGCCATGCAATGGTAGTGGTAGGCTCCTAGGAAAACCAGAATGCCTTGGAGGAGATCCAACGAGCGCTCAGATCTCATGAGTATGGCATTAGAGATATGTTCCATAACGGCACGGCTTTGTCCCCTCACCAATCGTAGATGGCGGACGGAAGCTACCATTCTGATTACCTTCATGAGAAATGGACGAGTTGCCTGCATTTGTCTTGGCGTTGTGCCAGCTGGAATGATGACAAAAGGCAAGAGACTAGACAGCTGGTTCCTGTAGATGGACAACAAAGTCTCGTCAGACTCCACGGGGACAAGATCTTCCATGTCTACGGTTTCCATGCAGGTGCATGTTATACCCGTGGGTGCGCTAGAGGTGAAGTCATGTGCTGGGGTGTTCAGAGCCGTTTCGTCCTGGCTTAGAGTGACTTGAGCTTGGGGTTCGGTGCTAACCGATGATGCCGAATGGTTGTTTGCGAGGTAATCCAGACTACCATTGGATGAACTGCCATGTGCAGTTGAGCTTTCCCCTCCCGGCGTCTTCGATGAGGAAATCAAATTATTGAGTCCCTCTTCCGGCAGAGCCATTCTCGTGTCAAAACTGGCACTGGTCAGGCAGAGTCAACAGTGAGTCCAATGTAGATGAGTTTAAAGCAGTTTAGCGATTGAATATCAGTTGAACCCTGACGAAGACAATCGGGTAGTAATAAGGGGCAGAGCTCATGCTTACCCCACGCTATCGCAAGGTGTTGATACGCGAAGAGTATAACAGGCCATGAACATGGACTTACGAGGGCTTGGCCTGTCTCTTCTTCTTCCTTGGACCAGAGATTTGACCCACGCAGTCTTTCTCCAAACTTCGGCATCGATCACATTGTTGCGGCCCGGAAGACTGGGTGCGAATGCAGCGTGTCTTTGCTGCCGCACACGGAGCGCACGCCGCGCCCCATCTGGCGCTGCGACCCGTCTTTGGTCCGTCCATCTTAACTCAACTCTGCAAACATTGTCTTGGCCTTTACCGCGAAATCGTGGTGGCTTCTGGGAGCATACCGTTGTCGTACAATGCAATGCGCACGCCGCGGAAAGTAAAGACCACGCGGCAAATTTTGCGGAGTTTTAATCCGGATCTTCCTGAAATTCTGCACGTTTTCGGGGTTTATCCATTGAGATGCGGCTGCGACCAGGGTTGCATTTCACCACATCTTTAAGCGAAAAGTAATAGAGGCGCAAAATTTGGGTTTTAGTTTCTCTAGATTTGTACGAGTTAGTATTCGCACGAATCTTGCCGTGTCTTGCAATCCTAAAATACGCTTTCCTTGTCCAATACAAATTATCAAATTCGCCCGATCAAGATTAGGCGTGGCTTGGCGGGGGCAAGTCTCAGCCTCATCGATAAAGGGGCTTTCGCCAAAGCTATTTCGCGAGAAATGGCGTCCAGTGGGATGGGCCAAACAATATGGGCTCACGCTGAACAAAAACAAAGCGGCACTGAATATCGCGGATCTTGAATGTCCTACTGGGCGTAGTACATTCAGGGACAATGCCGCTTTTTCTGACCACCAGGAGACGGGGTAAGTCACTGGGCTGTCTGCGAGCAGCGAAATGGCGCGGGTCAAGTGGTGCTGAGAGCTACCTACAAAAGCATTGAGGCTGCCGCATGGGTTGTGCACTCCAGAGTCTTCTGTTCAAAGTAAAAATGGACGTTCGAGCTGAGTTACCGCTGATGGAGCCTCTGCTCAGCATCAGAGCGAGCGGCGATTTCTGGAATCCGACTGGGACTTGCACTTCTTGTTGCGTAAGTCGCTGTGAATTTTATACTGTCTTACTTAGGCTCTGGGACTGATCATGGCATATTCTTTAAGCTGTGCATTACAAGCCGTACTTGCGTGGATCCCGCCTGCGCCTGTCCCAGCCCACAGAGCTTGATATCAGCTTATACATTCTGCTATAATTCGACCACTAACTGCAAATCAATCGGATCAACGCCCAGTGGTAAGTTTTCATCTGCTCGGACTCTTAAGAGCCAAGTTACTGATCACCATCGCAGTATATGCAGCTGATGTATCAAGCGCCTGCTCATCATATTCAGCGACAAAGAGGCCCACAAGCACAAGCTCATCCTCTACAAAGCCCACCTCGTCCAGCATAACACCTCCAACGAGCACTTCAACGAGTAGCCCTAAGCCTCCCTCAACAACCTCAATTCCTCCGACTCCAGAGCCGACTACAACAAGCAGTATTCCAAAACCGGCGTCCACATCCTCCTCCCCGACCCCTTCCAACACGACGCCTGTCCCCACAAGTTCAACAACCTCACAGATACCAGATTCCACGTCCATATCGTCCGTAATTCCCACAACCAGCCTTTCGAGCTCGTCCATTTCGACTCCGCAGTCAACAGTAAGTGATGCTTTTCTGAACTTCAATACTAAATCCGCAAAAAATCCTTCGTTATCAGTGATAAAATAAAAATTGCTAACCTCAGAAGACATTATCGACGTCGACTTCATCAAAAGAATCCACAACAAGCACAACATCTCAATCCAGCATCAGTATCTCTTTCGTCACTCCATCATATTCCTCGTTTCCCTCGACGACGGAATCTACTTCATCGACTTCGACACACTCTCCGATTCCATTGTACACAGGCGCGGGCGATCTGCTCAGAGGATATTGTGCAACTCCATATTTCACAGTCATTGCAGGGCCAACTGCAGACCTTTACCTTGGAGTTGTAGGGTGTGTCAATGGAAAAGATGACTGCTGTCCATTCTCGGTAGCCAGTACACAAACCGCTACAGCCACTAATTCAGCTTCCTTCTTGACAGTCACTGTTGGGCCTAGTTCTCCGGCATCCAGTACAGTCCCGGATTTTGGACAGAACGCAGCTTTCCCTCAGGCCGTACTTGCTTCTCAATCGACACTCGATCACTGTCCGGGTGATTATCAGACGGTCTCTAATCAATGTTGTCCCTCGTAAGTTTCAAACCCATAGCCCTGCTTGTCACATAATCTGACAAGCCATAGAAATTACCTCCTGTTCTCCTCCGCGATAGGCGGTCAAACGCCGTGCTATAGCACAGTATACCCCTACCTAACCCCGCCTCCCCTGCCCATCCCTTCACCAACCGGCACAGGGACGTCCCACCCAACATCCGCCGTAGTAAATGTCGTCTACGCAATGGCCTACCCCGTCAAGTCCACCTCGACAGGCCTCCCAATAGCAGTCCAAGCCGGCGTCGGCGCCGGAGTCAGCGCCTTCGCAATAATCATCTTCGTTTCCATCGCTGCATTCTTCTGGAAACGAAGATCAAACAAAAAATATCGAGAAAGTATCAGATTTACACCTTCAACCATTGCCCAGACACCAGTTTCGAGAGTCAGTGAGCTGTACCAGCCACCGAACAACACAACTTATCCACAGGGTGCGTTTGATAGGAGACGGTACACGGGGACTGTAAGTCCGATTGAGAGGAACATGTCTGTTTCTCCTCCTGATGCGGGGTACGGGTATGCGGGTCAGGGTCAGAATTTTGAGTATCCGCCACAGCAAGGCTACGCTGCTCCAGTTCCGACGAGAGTTCCCGTCCCGAGACCAGGTCTGGCTATTATGCCGCCGCAGGGAGTCCATGCTGATCAGGAGGCGGAAAATTATCATACTCCGGTATCATATGGACTGCCGCCGGAGGAGTTGAGCGGCGAGAGTTTGGTGAGAGGGGAATTGCAGGATCAGAGACGCCCAGGTCCAAATGTGTATGAAGCTCCTGGACACATGCGGTAGGACACAGTTGGCACGAGAGTACGGGGATAATGAATGATTGAGATCTACGGGAGAATAATTGATTTGAGACTTGATGTACGTTTTGCCAAGAGAGATGTAATTCTGGCTTATATAATGAAGAAACGGAGGATAATTAATGAAACTAATCATGCGACAGAGAAAACCCCCACTATAGACAAAAACAACGGCACTGGTTTTGAATGTCCCAGGCATTGTGGAACATTCACAATCCGCATTATTTTGCATCACATTTTTTGTCAACCGCGAGACACCACGAATTCTTACGGCGCAGGGCAGCAGAAGTAGTAAATCCGTCGAAGCCCCTGACGACTCAGGGGCTCAAGCGAGCAAGCAACCCCTCCTCACCCCACTTCCCACCTCCTCCTCAAACCACCTCACCCAAAACCCTCTCTTCCCCCTTCCCTCCTCACCTAAGTTCCAAACCCCAAGCCAAGCACACTACGCCTCACAAAACACAAACTCTAAACCTAAAACTATCTTTCAATAAGTTTGTTGCACATCGCACGTTTTACGTGCCTCCGGCTAATTCAGCGCCGCACGACGCACGGTCTCGGACCCCGCCGCAAACCAAGCCTGAATAGGAGTACAAATGCGTGAGCCGGAGGCGTGGAAAATGTGCGATGTGCAACTTTTGGGGATGGTGCGGAATGTGGAAGTGGACGTGTGATAGGAGGGATGCGAGGCGGGTGGAAGCTTGGGATGGGATGGGGGATACGAGGGATAGTGGGAAAGCTAAAGTAAGGGGTCCGTATTCGAGGTTTGTTTGTTTGTTTGTTTGGAGGAGGATGTGAAGGAGAAAAACGGTGACGGAATACTGGTGATAAGATAAAGAATATATTTTGGAATTCTATGTAGGTGCGTACGAGAATAAACATTGAAGCTGAAATGTAAGGAAACCACTTCGGCCGCCGCCGGGGTAAGGGATTCAGACTCCTTCCCCCTCTCGTCCCAGGCCAAAACCTACTATTGAAATCAAGACATCTCCAAATTGAAAAGAAGTGTGAAAATGGGGGAGGAGTTGTTACCTTCGTAGTTGTCCTCAGCCGTCCGGATTATACTTCCTCTTCTGCCTCTCATTCCAAGAATTCGTCGGGCGATTAACCACTTTCCCCCTCTCCTCCATATAAAACGTCACCACCCCCTCATTCGTAACTCCATACTGCGCAAGCGACTTCCCCGCATCATCCAGCCGAATCTGATCCCCCCCAAGCAAAATCTTAAACTCCATCGTCTCGGGCGCAATACTGAAGAAAGACCGCACCTTCTTCTTCATTATCTCAAAGATCGCATGCCGGAGATTAGAAATCGGCATATCAATATCCACATTCATATTGAAGCCTTTCCCGTTAACGAAATTGACTTTGATGTTCTTGAGGGGTTTCGGTCTGGGTGACTCGTTGTCCTTGTCTATTACTAGAATCGTGTACTGGCGTCCTTTCTGCAATCCGTATCCTTGCCCATCATCACTCGGACCCCATGATTCTCCCAGCCGAGTCTCCAGATCACCTAGTATGCGCTCTTCGTCAGTAGCAGGGTTCAATATAAGTTCCAGGTCCAAAGGGCGAGCGATTTCAACGGGAGGTATAAATCCAGTTCTCATGCAAAATTCGATCCAGCCGCACACATTGTAGATTGTCATGTCGAGGGGAATTGTGGAGAGCCATGTTAGGCCCCAAAAATTACTTATGAAAAGAATATCTGTGTATTGACGTTTCGATTTCGATCCATGCGGTGTGTATTTGGGGGGTTTGGAGACGTCTCCCCCACTGACCTAATTTATCTGATGAATTGTTTGAACTTTGTTGGAAGCGGTGCCATCAGACGTAGGTTTTTGTGATGTTAGCGATGGTGAGCTGGCGTACTGTGATGGTTTTGGTGGCGTTGCCCTGGAAGAGCTGCTATGAGACGTTTGTGATTGGGGTTCAACATACGTAAGAGGGAAGTCGAATCTCGCTAATTCCATCCGGAATCTCGCAATTTCATTCCTCGTGTACCGCAGTCCATTTATAAGGTCTGTCTCGATCCCCAATTGTTCATGGCTGATAGTTTTATTCTCTGAAAGAAGATCATATGCTCTCAATAGAGTTTGTAGCACGGCGACTGCATTTGTCGTCGGCTCCACACACAGGCCAATGGCAAACCTTTGCGGCCTGAGTTTCTGCCCGATCACATTCTCGTAATTCTGTTTGCTGACTGTGGAGACCCCTTTTCCCTTTAAACTTTGAATTCGCGTTTCGAGATAGGCTTGTTGTTCCCGAAAAATGTCGAGATCTTGGTGCATGGCTTCCAATCGACCTTCTTTGCTCTTGAGTACGGCATCTAGCAGGTTTCGGATGGCCGGTGTCTTTGCCCTGAAAGCTCTAATGTCGTTCAAAAGCGTCTGCTCTTTATGTTCTAGGGCCATGAGATGATCGACTAGGTTCCTCCGAACACGAGAGTGCTCTCGAGGCGAATCATCGCCAGGAGAGTGATCGTCAGGAGGAGAATCCTCAGGCCCAGAAGAATCATCATCGTGCGCATCAGGGTCCCATTCAGCGGTATCCGGCCCAGGTTGCTCGAAATCGTCCCAGGGCTCTCCTTTGAAGTCCGGACTCTCAAGTCTTGCTTTCTTAAAAGCCTCCTCTATTCGACCCCTCAGAGTTAGAAGGCTCGGCCGATTTGCAGGCATCTCGTAAAGACACTCGAAGATTGTCTTTCTCAGTTCTGCACTGTATGGTACGTCCTTTAATTTCTTACCGTAGGTTTTCCCAGCAGGTGTCATGCCCGGAATATCTCTTCCGGGGAAGTATGGTTTCATGGGTTTTATGGGATCCGTGCTAAGCAAAGCGAGTTGCCACATAATGATGCCGATTTGAAAAATGTTCGACTTGGTACTGTACAGGCCGATGAAGCCGTCATTATCATAGTCGGCAAAGTCAAATCGTGCAGTAAACTGTTCCTAGAAGATTGTCAGAATCGCAGCTCTTATTCATAAATGGAGCTGGTCATCATCCTACAGGTGTGAACCATCCTGGCGTGCCGCGATCTCTATCTTCCACTTTGCGTCTCTTTCCCTCAACGGTCTGTTCATAATTTACCACCTCTTTTGCAAGTCCAAAATCGGTAAGCTGTCCTTTATTAGCAACGTACGTATAGATTTACTTGGAAATAACATGCCTTAAGCACTGGGGTAATCAGATGGTCCGTAGTCCTCTGTCCAAGGAGCACTGTGGCCAAGTCAATCTAGATAGGATTTCTTTGGAGGGCAATATTACCATTTCCGGGCTTGAGATCATAATGAACCCATTCTTTCCACTTTTCGTCTCTTTTGATAGCCTTCCACTTCTTCGTGATGTTGTTTTGGAATCCCTCTCGCCCGAAAGACATAACAATAAGACCCTCTACCAGGCACTTGAAAAAATACCACAATGTAATCTCATGAAACGGTTTTCCCCTTTACAAGTGTCAGCCTTTAAACTCAGCGATTTGCGAAAACCCGATTTACTCACATCGATGCACGTCTATCAAGTAGGAATTCAAGCGATCCCAAGGGCAAATATTCTAATAACATTCTCTCAATGCGTCCTCCGACTTCTGATGGCTCCTTCAAAAGTGCAACAATATGCTGGGAATTTCCTTGTTGGAGGGCCCAATGAGCTCGAGCCTCGACCATCAGTGAACTTAAATTAAGTTGAAGAGGCTCTTTCACTGCGATATATGACAGGCCAGGGAACTCGCTAGATTTGTCGGTGTTTTTAAAGAGACCCACACGTCCGTTACCTCTGTTCAAAATTAGCATACATTCGGCCATGAAGTACAAAGATTTCCGTTGTCAAAGGATTACGGATCCGTACCCTTCCCCTAGAATTTTGACTCCCTTCCACCGTTCGGGCTCGTTGAACTCGGGAACTTTCCGCCTCAGAAAGTCTTTTTGTCCGCGATCCTCCGGAAGTTGTGATTCTGGTTCCCCAGTAGACGTCCCCGACTGCGTAATGTAGCCTTGGAAATCGCTTCTGGGCTTCGACTCATAGGGACCCTTCCCCCAGTCGAGAGGGATTTCACCTCCTCGGGGATCGAACGGCCCTTCTCTGTACTCAATCCATTGTTTGTACATGAGTGGATCCATCTTGATAGTCCTCTCCGTATAAAGGTTGATGAATAATTAAAGGAAGACTTTAGGATACTGACTACAGCGTTAATGTGAACTGTTTTCTGGAAAATATGGATCCAAGGGCACAACAACTTCACTAAATAGTATGGATTCCAAGTAGAATGGTAAACAGAAATGAAGCAAATATGCTTCATTTTTGATAGGTGGAGTTCTGCTCTGAGAAAAATATAGTCTTTGTGGACACTGGACAACAGAGTTCTTTCAGTCCATGACTCGAAAAACAAAGAGCAGTACCGCCACTAGATCAAGAATGTAAATTCAATTTATAATTCTCAAGACGTCGGCTTTGTTCAGTTCATAGTTGGCGGGAATATAACTAGCATGACTACTCACTGGAGTTGCTAGCCTGGACAATGCTTAAAGAAACAAAAAAAAGAGTCTGATATGCTTTGATGCTGGCAACCCTGTGCGAAGGTCATAGAGAATCTACATTCTGTAGAGACCGACTTCAGACTGGGAGGAGAGGGAGGCGGTCAATCCGGAAGCAACCTCTCCGCTTTGACTCTCTGTACGCCCTCTGGCATTGGCAAATGGCAAGACCAGTACTCAAACGTCAATGTACCGGCAGCAATATATACATCTGAAAGTGCCGGCTGGCGCTTGGCAGCAGTCGCACGTGGGGGATGTCGTTTTTGAAGAATGTGGACATCATTTTTTGGTGGTGGAGGAAGGAAGAGGACAGACGGACGGAAGCAGGGATGCGGTTTTGGTGCCTTTTTAGCCTGGTGAAAGTTCTTCTGCCCGCAATTCAGGCTGAATGCACCGCACCTTCTCTAGCATCGAGTTCCTGGGACGCGAGATGGAAGTGAGATACACAGCACTGATTATTGGATCGACTCCGGCATCCTGGATGATACGGCTGGGAAGCCCTGAGCTACTTCATTTATCCATTGCACCAGGAGCCACTTTGATCCATATCGCATTTGACGGACTTCGCAGGTTAGCAATGATAAGGGCGAAAAGGACGAAAAGGACGAAAGGTATGACTACGTACTGCACTGGCGGCCGGTACGGATGCATATGCATGCTCGGGAGAACATAGACCAGCGAGAATGGGAGGGGCAAGAGAGGACATGGTGGGACAGTGATAGGTAAAGTCTTGAGCTAGGTGTGCATATAAAGCTCCTTCCCCCAACGGTTGTTGTGCAGCTCCAAGTGGAAGTGGAAACGCGAAATACTTTACATGAAATCCGTCCAAGCCTTCACACGGTAAAACTCCCATCCACGCTTGTAGGGAAGTGAATGCTGGTGGAGCTTGGAAGAGAGACTGACATTATTTAATCTTCAGACTAAATCCTGCCGCGCCGCTCCTTCGCTCAGTGCCCCGCTCTCGTTTTTCAACAACCCCTCTACGAGTTCGAATTCAGTTTCCAAAACCACCAAACGTCTCTTCTAGATTCCAACACACATCCGCAGCCATGGCTACACCATCTCTCAAGCTTAGCAGCGGACACCAGATGCCACAGGTTGGCTTTGGCTTGTGGAAGGTTGACAATGCGACTTGCGCCGACACCGTCTACAACGCTATTAAAGAAGGGTACCGATTGTTCGATGGCGCTTGCGGTAAGCTCTCTGGCCTTGAAACCTACTCGTAGCTGATTTTATTGTCTCTGCAGACTACGGCAATGAGAAGGAAGCAGGAGAAGGTGTCGCCCGAGCGATCAAGGAGGGCCTGGTCAAGCGCGAGGATCTCTTCCTCGTCAGCAAGCTTTGGAACTCCTTCCACGAGGGCGACAAAGTAGAGCCAATCTGCAGAAAGCAGCTCGCAGACTGGGGCATTGACTACTTTGATCTTTTCATCGTGCACTTCCCCGTTGCGCTCAAATACGTCGACCCCGAACACGCATACCCACCAGGATGGAACTATACCGATGGCAGTGTACAGCTAAGCAATGCTAGCATCCAGGAGACATGGCATGCGATGGAGGATCTGGTGCACAAGGGCTTGGCTAAGTCAATTGGTATCTCGAACTTCCAGGGCTCATTGATCTTGGATCTCCTCCGATATGCCAAAATCCGCCCCGCCACTCTACAAATCGAGCACCACCCATACCTCGTCCAACCCACTCTCCTCCAATTGGCAGAGAGCGAAGGTATTGCAGTAACAGCATACTCTTCATTCGGCCCTCAATCCTTCATTGAGCTTGATTGGCAAAAAGCCCACGATACCCCAGTTCTTTTTGAGCACCCAGTCGTCACGAAGCTCGCCGAGAAGTACAACAAGACTCCCGCGCAAATTCTCCTGAGATGGTCGACTCAGCGTGGTCTTGCTGTCATTCCTAAGAGTAACAACACTCAGCGTCTAAAGCAGAATCTTGAGGTCACGAGTTTCGACTTGGAAAAGTCAGAGCTGGATTCTATCAGCGGTTTGGACCGCAATCTCAGATTCAACAACCCTACTGATGTAAGCGACCCCAACCCTTGTACTTACTACATTAGAACCGAGACTAACTATACAACAGTACCTCGGAACGCTTCACATCTTTGCTTAGGTACGGATACAAGGAGTCGGACATCAGACGGGCGTTGGTCTTCTGGTTGTGGCTGGCTAGGCAGGCTGTTACTAGATCGTTGGCTGTACAGACATGAGCACACGAAAACGAAAATGAGAACCCAATTGCTTGCTTATTTTGTGATGTGTATCACCGCTATCTGTGCTTCTCTTTGTAAAGTCCCGCTCGTTGTTCCGAGGTTCCGAGAAACGCCTCGCCATGCAATAACATATCGACGCTAATCATAATTCGTCTACTCCATTTCTTCATCTTCAAAACTATGATGTTACTGCCTATGATACCCTCACAAAAGCTACGACCCATGTTAGCAATCTGGTCCCAGAGCAAAGAAAAGAGGAAACTCACTAGCATCAATCTGCATAACCCTCGGCAGCGCCAACCGCACCTTATTCCTATAAACGGCCGGCCCCCTCAACTGCAACGGATTCCCCTCAAAATAAACCGTGTTCAATTTCTCCTTATCCCCCAACACCTTCTCCACCCCATTAAAATCCCCAATCTTATTATAACTCGCCCACACTTCCTCAATCTCCCTACACCCCTCAATCCCCTCCAAACTCTCAATCTCATTACTACTAATATCCAGCACCCTCAACCCCTTGCATTCCTCCAGTCCACTTAAATCCGTAAGTCCATTATGGCTTATGTATAATTCTTCGAGGCCTGGAAGAGAGGACAGGCCGGTTATGCTGCGTATCCGATTCGATTGTATAGAAAGGATTTTGAGGTTTTGCAGCGTTTCCAACCCTTTGATTTCCGTGATTTTGTTCTTCCCTAACCATAACTCCTCCAACCCCACCAATCCCTCCAAATTCTGTATCTCCCTAATCCGATTCGCAGCCAGTTCCAAATTCCTCAACTTGCTTAACCCCTCCAACCCTTCTATCGCCCCAATCTTATTCTGCACAAAATATAAATCCGTCAAGTTCGTAAGCGTAGACAGGTGCTTAATATGTTTTATCTTGTTAAACGACAAATCCAGACTCGTGAGTTTGGTCAGCGTTTCTAGGTTCTTAATGTGTGCTATTAGGTTATCGTATAAATCCAGCTCTGTGAGTGTGTCGGAGAGGCTAGACAGGTCTTCGATTGTGGAGATGGAGTTTTGACGGAGACAGAGACGCGTTACGGCGGTGAAGCGGGAGAGTTTGAGAGAGGGGAGGGAGGAGACGCGCGCGTGGACTAGGTCTATTTCGGGGGTGTCGGGGGGGTAGTCGTCTAGTAAATCTGTTTGCAAAGCATATATCAGAGTCTTGAAGTCTTGGGCGAGGGATGGGGGAATGGGGGAATACCTTCATCAGCCTCGATAGTCTCGCCCGGTACAACATGCTCCTCGTCGCTGTACTCCGGATCACTGATTGCCTCTGGATTCACCAGCTCTGCCTTCTTCGGCATACGTAGTTTGCCGTCCCACCCAGAAGGGCTCTTGGGCGTCGTGCTGCCCTTATCAGCGTCGTGGCCCGCGGCATCTTCCTCCTTAAGGGAGATGTGTGTTTCTTCTTTTGGGGAAGACATCGCGATCCTGTCTTGGGTGTTGGGAGTTTGTTGTTGTTGACAAAGGAAGCTCTGAAATCATGGTATGATGGCGGTTGGAATGCGCGGGCGGCGAGAAGTGACAATGGCGGGGCAAATTTTTGGGTGTGGGGAATTTTTGGCTTACTTAGGGGCGGGACTCCACGATGTTGGCATTTACAACGACAACACATCATGCGTGAATCTATTTGATAGGGTTCCAACGCGTGGGATGAAGTGGGATTTTTATTGGCATTGGCATTGAGATGCTTCGTCTTTTACATCGGGTTCCTAGAAGCCAACGATGCCTCATCAACTCACCGCGTTTTCTGACGCGCTTCCAAGCTCATAAACCCTTGATTCGACATGACATCCGTCAGAGGCGTGGGTTCGCTGACATACCCACAGTCCTCCTTCCTCCGGTGGTATTCGGAGGTCTGGTAGTTGCTTTGTGGACTTGGAAGTGCTTCATGATGGTGATTTTTCAGAACAAGATCATTTACATGCCAGGATTGCCGCCGAATGCTCGAAGGGAAAGAATAGAAGATTACAAGAACCAGTGCGGTGGGATAGAATGGCGAGAAGTATGTACATTGCAAAGGGAGACATAAGTTGATGCTGATTTCCGTCTCTTTACAGGAAAAAATTAAGTCTCTGGATGGAACACGCATTAGTTTGTGCGTGGCTACAGTTGACAAAGTTTTATTTGGTTCTTCAACGATGAAGACAATCTACATATTATACTTTCAGGGTTATCCTCATACCGTTCCCTGTTTTCATCCATTCGCTTACAAGTGTAGGTAATGCATCCTCTCTACCGCCTCGACTTCCATTTCTCTCTCCCGTTCTGCGCATGCTTCGAAATGACCCTTCAAGCGCCAGTACTCGCTATGTCATGGTCTGCTGCAGTTATCGAGGATATTGGACGTCACGAGGTCGACCTTCAGAAAGAGGCATTGCATTGGACGCAGCAGCTGCTCTCCAATGGATCAGAGACGACTCCCAAAATCAGAATAGCAGCGTTGCCGAGCCTGTCCCAGTCATTATTTGGGGCCAAAGTATCGGTGCTGGCCTAGCTTCAAGTCTCGCAGCTGAGCCATTCCCCAGTGAACTATCTCTGAAAGCTTTGATCCTCGAGACTCCATTTCTAAGCATCCGCACTATGCTACAGACTTTGTATCCTCAAAAATGGCTGCCATATAGGTATCTCTGGCCATTTCTAAGGAATCATCTTGATACCTGGAAATCTCTAGGGCTGATGCAAGACAGACTTGGTGACAAGACGCCTTATGTTCTGATACTGGAAGCTGGAAAAGACGAGCTAGTGCCAAGCTCACATGGAGAGATGCTGGAGCGGAGATGCGCGGAGCTTGGACTGAATGCCAAGAAGAAAGTGGTTGGGAACGCGCTGCATACTGAAGTGGTGGCGCGCCAAGAGGGAGTCCTTGCTGTTGTGGGTACTATTCGGGAAGTTGCTCAAGCAGTACATGAGGAAATTCAGACGCCCGAATGATGCATGAGAACCTTCAACTACACGGTTCATCTCCATTCGGTCTCGGCACAGCTTCCGGTGCGGTATTCCGAGTCACCGCATGAACGAGCGGGGTTTCGAAGCTACTCGATATGAAAATGTTACTGTAGCAGTAATATATCGAGTTGTGTAATACGACAGGGCGGAGTGGTCGCCTGCAGCTGCGTTTTCTTTTATCCGCATGTAACACGCTCGTGTATTTAATATCTGCAGATCGTATAGTTAATTTTTACCACGTTGTTTGTTGCTTTGGAGAAGCAAGATGGTGGTTCGATCTTGGCTTGATTTTCTGGCTGCCTGCAGTTGAGTCTCTTGAGGAGAGTGAGGGTTACACGAACGGTTCTGCACCTCGAGGCTGAGGTGTAAACTTCAGCCTTGCCACACATCTAACGTTCGATTTGTGCATGAAGAACCTCGAGTGTCGTCCTCGGACATTTCAAAAGAAGAATACGTAGGTATATAATCAAGCGAGGCACATCTCCACAGGGCGCCGAACAGCAAGCCACTTCCTCCAAGCATACATTTCCTCCCTCCCAACTCCCTCGTCCTACAACAACAGTCTTCCTCCACTCCAACACCCACAGTACCCCTCCCTAATCTCACTATCCCCCGACCTCACCTCCTACGCCCACCTCACCACACATCCCTCCTTCGAAATTCCCCTCCAATATTGCGGCTTTAACCTAATCCCTGCCTGCCCGTACTTCCCACGCGCGCGGATTGTATTCAATGGACAGAAGGTAAAGTTTTATGGTGATGCGGCGTGTAATGGGACGTGTGTTTGGGGGTATGAGGGTCCGGCGGAGGAGGTGTTTATGTGTGGGAGTTTGATGGGGGAGGCGAGGGTGTAGGGATTGAGTGTGGGGTTGTGAGGCCGCCTTGGGGTGTATGAGGGGGCAGAGTTTGATGAAAAGTAGAGAGGTGAATGTGTGGTAGAGAACTTAAGGGATTGATTAAATGCATTTGAGGTGTCGGTGTGATAACTATCAGACCGTATGTGTAGCTTCTTCAGCTCAGTGGCCATCAGCTTTCTTCAGCTGCTCATTTCGTCTTCATGCAAGTATTTCCCTTCTCCAGTCTTGTCGAGGTCGGGCTAGGAAGCTAAATCTATTCTTTGTGTGACGAATCAGGTACCAGAGACTTTGCACTTGAGCTCCATTATCAAGTAGCCACTTTGCAATGCTTTCGTGGCCCTGACATGACGCTAGCTCGAGGGGCCGTTTCACACCCACTACTTTAGTTATTTATCCTGTTGACATCCGCACCTCTATTGATCAGACTTGCCGCAAATTTTGTGTGTCTATACGACGAAGCTAGAGTCCAGCGCGTCCACGCTGATGGTGAGCCGAAATTAGCTCTTCGTCTTCGGGGCCTTCATTTGTAACAAGTGTTGTTTCGGCAGCGACATCTGCTTGATATTTCAAGAGCAACTTTACGGTACTCGAATGCCCGTTCCTGTAGGCCCATCTAAAAGGAACACCAGATGGATGGAATAGCTCTGTTGGTGCATGACCCTCAAATCCTTTTTTGAGAAGAAGTCCCACCATCTCATCATTGCCGCATGCACATGCCAATGCGAATGGTGTACCTTCCAGTCCTTCCAGTAAACCTGGGAGACGTGCATTGATATTGAGCCCGGTATGCAGCAACGCATTTACCAGTCGGCATTTTCCGCCCCGTATCGAAGTTAGCAGGTCGTTGAGAAAATCGTCGCCCGCGAGACCAAAATCGCCGACAGAGGCGGCTAAAGCACAGTGATTCTCTGAAATTATGATTCTCTTGACGATGGCCGTATCGATATCACCCTTCTCCGTGATCCATGGCTTTATCGCGAGTGTATTCTTGGCAGGGAGCAATTGCTTCCACAAAGTCCAGCCTCGAGAGTCGCCTGGACACAAATTTGCAGCATGTGGCCACCAGAACTCGCTGGCATATGCGAGAAATGCGTACTGATCTCGGATAAGGTCATCAGCTTTGAGTTTCGATGAATCTGATGTTTCCTCAAAGTGGCACATGTTCAGCCCAGCCCCGCTCGATCTTTTCAGTCCACTTGTTCTCTCTGCTACACGGATCATATATTTGGCAAGACGCGAAGAGCCTGTCGTAGCTGCTTTGGCAATGTTCCTTGGTTCTATCAGATAAGAATTTTTCGGAATTGATGATAGTTGGCGTTCGAAGTCGTTGAAATTCAGGTAAGTAACACAGATCTCCCCGGCTTGGGAGTCCGCATCCGTTTGGCGGAAATGAAACCGCTTGGTCGTAGTATCCGAGGACTCCGAAAGGAGGAATTGCTGCACCGAATGATGTGCAAATTGAACTATTTCTTCTTCTTCGTCCATCACAACCAAGTTGTTACACCAGTTGACTACTCCATCAGGATTGTTCACCAGCCGATCTCGGATTAGGTATTCATCTTCAGGACGAACGGCAATTGCTTCTCGCAATTCCCACACGGAAAGCGGGCGTTTGGCGGCAGCAAGCCATCGAAATATATTCTCAACAATGGCCTCTTTTCCGCTACTTGAAATGCGGGATAGTAAACGGTTGTAGGTTTGAGGAAGATCGCGGGGAAGCTTCGCAATCGCGGTTCTAATATCTGCATCGCAGGCCTGGCGGCATAAATCTTGTATCTGGAAGGTCACCCATAAAAACCTTTGATTGTAAGTGACACGATCAAGAATCTTGCATGGAAGACTTACATGCCCTCAGCACCTTTCATCAGGGCTGTCTTGATATCTGCTACGAGGGCTGGATCTCCCACCATGAGTTCACCACTATCCAATTTCTCGTTAACACTCGCATTGATGTACTTGGAAATGTCATCATATGCCTCATCACATTTCATTCTCAACTCCCAACAGTTCTTCAAAGTTCTTCCTATTTCGTCGATCACATCTTCGCGACTAGATATAAACACCTTGGTCGATGAACCGTCTGCTTCCAGAAGACTTCTCAGGACATCCAGGATCGCTAACCTATCCGCCTGAGCGCATCCGTCAAAGCCATCTATAATAAGCGTCAAAGACTTAGCGGTATTGGCGATTTCTTGGAAAATTGGCTGGAGGTCTTCGGCATCGGGCCGAGAAGTTTTAACAAGTTTATCTAGCTTTCTTTGGAGAGATGTTGATAGTGTGTCAGCTGAAAGGCATTGTCTTATTAAATTTCCCAAGATTGTTTCTGCCTTCAAAGACTCCGCATTATCGAACTCACAAAAGAAGAAACACACGTGTGTATTCGTATCCTTTGGTTCAACCAGAAATTCATCTACTGCAGCGGCACTTGATATCAGTTAGAACTGAACAGGAGACGAACAAAGTGGGCATGCTAACGTAATGACAGATTTTCCAGATCCAACTAAGTCAATGATTAGAAATATTTGAGAAATGGGGTCGAGGGGCACTGTACCAATCCCAGAGAGCCAAATTGTACCAGATCTACCACTCTCGCGCCATTTCTTATAATTCTGTGTACTACTAAGCCATGTACTCGTGTTTCCATGTCGTTTCCTTCGCAGTCTCTTCAAGGCAGAAATATGATCGTAACTCGATAACTGTCCCAGAAGTTTTTCTTTCTTGGCTCCTATTCTTGATTAGTTTTTGCAATCTGCAGGGTCTGTCTCTTATCATTGACTTTGACCTCGCTCTTCTCTCCATAATCTCCACTCCTGTAATTGCTTCTCAGCCCGCTTAAATTCCGAGCGGAATACAGATCCAGACTTTCTGTATTCCAACGCAGAGTCTCTTTCTTTGGCAGCAGCCACCTCGCTTGCAAGCTGTATTTCGGCAGCTACAGCTTTTCGTCGCTCCCTGAGTTCATCTCCAAAGTCTTTGAACTCCTTTTCGAATGGCTTCCACAAAGCCTGGACCAGACTCGAGCCTACATTGGCGAATGTCAGATCTGGTCCGTAATTTGAAGCCAGTGCGAGGGATGACATACCCGGCTGGTTGATATGACTGAGAGCTTTAGTGCAAAAATTGACTACCGAAGCATAGAAGTCACCTAAAGCCTCTCGTAGACGCCTTGAATCCGCAAAAAGAAGTTGGTATTCAGAATATCTGGGGCAATAAGTACCGAGTTTAAGCAAGACTTCTGATAGTCTGTCGAAGAACGAAAGAACATTATTTGCAACCTAGGAGAAGTTAGGTGAGGATTCAGTCAATATTACCAGCATATTTACAAGTAGAGTGAGCTTTAATGAGCCCCAAACCAGAGCGGCAATTTCAGGGTGGGACGAAACGAAGGTGTCCGCGACGTCAGAGAACTCCTTCACAGACTGCAAAATGCCAAATAATCTCGAAGAAACGCAGCGACTTCGACGATCAGCATTGATTTTATCTATTTCGGCGGTAAATGTAAGGATCGAGGTTGCATCAGGCTTGCTGCTCTGCTTCGAAAGCTCGGATGCTTGAGTGGGGGTCAGGCTGTCTTGGAATTGCTTGACGGCCGCTGAAAGCGCGTCAGAATGACTCGGTGGATTCGTTTGATCCATCTGGAATCGACGATCCTAGAAGCCTTTGTATCGTCTGTTTGGGTGAGGCTGCTGATCAGAGGGCCGCGAGGCTGGGGCAGGAGCACATCAAGGTGGCTTATGCTCGAGTTCCTATGCGAAAAATGATAGTGCGCCAGTCCGTGGCGATAGGATGAGCTCAGAAATTGTAGAAGACTCGAAATCAAAGTTGATGAAGTTCGAGGAAAAGGAAAAGAAACGAGGACGGATCGTGATCTGCCTTGCCAATATCCTTGCAAGCCACCACAACTTTGATTGGCGGTTGACAATACTTGTGCCTTATTGCCTTTACCTGGTAATCTTTTACTTCAGAAGGTTAACTGGGTAAACCATATAAGAGACTACCTATCATACATTCATATATTCCAATGTTATCTTAAACAAGAGATACAGTTACAAAGCAAGTCTTACGATATCCCTCACGTGCCTCAATCATGTGATTCAATGAATCATATCCCTTCTCCGTTCCATCATGTAAGTGAACGATTTGGAAGACGAGAAATGGTAGCAGCATTCTATGAAGATTATTAGAGATCAGCAATAAGCTCCTACAGCCATGCATGGTTCAGTTCCACTGACAGCATGGCAGAACCTTCGTAGGTCAAATAGCTTGCAGGGCATTTAAGCTGGAAAGAGAATTTGGCATCATGATTATAGCCGTGATGAAACATTCGAATTATTCTACGATATGAACGAGCTACTTGTTATAGTACAAAAAATAAGAAGTCTGCCCCAAACCAAATGAGATGCGTTTGCGAACTGCAGCTGCAGTTATACCACATCGTATCATACAGTACCCCGAAACTTTCTAAAATTAATCTATACAGCAATTAAAGGAATAAAGTCGCAATCATTGGCCTTGACACCAGTAATACCCTCCACACTCGAATCGCTCAACAGCGTGCTTACTCCCGCTTGCAAATCCTTCGCCAAGAACAATTTAGGGAAATCTTGATCACCAAATGTGCACGCAATGGGATAATACACATTATGTGATGCATCAACGGCTACAAGAACTCCATGATTATCGGTTACATCTGAAGATTGGAGTGTTCTATTGCATTTTGTTAGATTTCCGTTTAAGTGATGAAAGGAGGGGTACGAACAGAGGTATAGCAGTCTTTGGTATGTGACTGGGATGTGACAGGCGGAATCTTGATACGCCGACAGTGGAAAGAGTGTTTTCATAGCCGTGGAAGATACGAGCAGTGGCATCGCCAGTAATAATGGAGTTATTTGTTGTTGTGAAAGAAACTGTAGACATGTCAAGTACGCCGTCGTCCGTTTGGGCGATGAGATACAGATTCCCATTATCAGCGTAGTGGACTCCGACTGAGTTATCAGAAGTCTGTATCTGTTTTGTCGGGGCCCTCGATCTCAATGCTCTCCTCTTGCGTCTTGGTTCTGAGGGACCAGGGAGGGTCAAAAGATTGTGCCGCTTGTTGATGCGAACACAGTGCTGGGTGGAGGGACCGTTCCATGTATTTATGGCGTGATTTGTTCCGAGGACATCGGCGTACACATAGTTTCGGAAACCCGCTGCTATTTCAATTCCATGGCAGCTAACATCAGTTGTGGTTCCCGTCACGTATAAGTCTGGCTTCTCCACTAAGGAAACGCCGTAGCTTTTCAACCCGTTCAAGATGCTGATTCCAAATCCTAGGCTGACGGTAATATACGTATCTGCGTTCAAAGATAGTTTCCCTTGAGCTTGAAAGTCGGTAGTAACAGTAGGAGTCCAGCCACTTGCACTTGGAGCACCGAATAAATTGAGTTGGGCGTGGATGTTTGGCCAATTAAGCCTAACTCCTGCATAAATTTGGCCATTGGCAGAAACGCCAGCATTTGCACCGACGCCCAAATCCAGTCGAGGACCAATCGTAATTAGTCCTGGAATTGCAAATGGAGAAAGAGGAATTTCGGCAATGTTTTTCTGGAATGCCGGGATTGAGCCAACGTAGTTGGCATCAGCTCCTAAGCCCAGACCAGCTCCAAGCCATCCGTTCGCACTGAAGCTTCCGCCTGATATGATGGCTAGTGCGCTGAAAGTCACAGTAGCTTTGACATTTACTACACCTGTCACACCACAATCGACACAATAAAGGCGCAGAAAGTTAGGACCTGAACTTTTCGAGTAGAGCTGGTACCCCTTTTTGCCCCAAGGTGTATTGACATTACCCCCTCCAAGGTTAATGTTGAGGTCTTTGTTGAGAGGCGTCAACGTCCATGACGGAATAAACTTTTGGACTACCTTTTTGACAGCATGAATAACTTTGTCGCAGAAGCCACACCACGAACGTATAGCAAGACGAGCACGTGGCGAAAGACCTGGAAATTGTGTGATATTGGAAGCTGGTAAGACAGTGTACCCAATCGAGTTGTCGAGTGTGACGTCGAAATCATCCGAGGGAGTCGTACCATTGGCCGTGGAGTTGAGCCAAGTTGCATTTGAAGGAACAGGAGGTGCATTTGCGGTGTCAAAGCCCACAGAGCCATTGAGAGACCCTGGAGTATATGATCCCATATCAACAGTGATTGGATTATCGCTACCCACTGCTTCAGCAATGCCAATATGAGATATATCCGCAGCTACTGAGAGCGCCCCATCATCGAATTGGAGCCCGTGGACCAATAGGTAATCTCGTTCTCCAGTCTCGCTTGCTTTTCCACAATTATCATGAAATGTCATCATGACAAATTTAGGATCGATCCATGTTGACTTTGCGAGTTCATGAGCATTTAGATGTAAAAATTTTATTCGAAGGCTGCTTAGATCGCACTCAACGTGAGTCACTAACGCTGAGTGGTCGAGAACGACGGCGGGGTATGCTAATGTTGGAATGGCAACGGACGCAACAGCAATGTCTAAGCTGGCATATTAGCATACCAGATGCAATTTAGAAGGAGGACCAATGTACCTGATGCATTAGATTGCGAAGGTTCTTGGTAGAACAAAGATACTGAGGCATTTGGTTGGAGAATCACAGGGTCGTGTGGGTCAAGATGGGGAGGTGTCGCTGGCACAAGGACCGTTGGCTCAGGGACTGGAACTCCGTTGGTCCCGGTACTTATCGGAGCGCTCTTGACAGTATACCAAGCAGCAGTCTGAGACGCTGTAGTATTTGGAAATCCAGAAAAAGTGGCAGAGGGACCAGTCGAACTTTTCGAAGTGGGCGACGATGAGTTTGCGGAAAAGGTAGAGTTCAATACGACGGTTGAATGGAAAGTATGTCCCGAGTTCGTAGTTTGAGAGGTGGAGATTGTGCGTGTGGCATTCTGAGAAGCCGTAGAGGTCAAATTCGTGCTCGTTGAGAAGGTCACCGCTTCTATGGGGTTTGAAAGCAGTAAGATTGACACAAAGATCGTAACGAAACGAAAGACAGAATGAGAATACATATTAAGGTCCAGTTCTATGTACTGGCAAGTTGCTCGGAAGACGTAGTTGGATTATAGAGACCGTGTCAGAAAGTGAAAACAGGTATTTCACTGATGAGAGATGGTCCCCCTTCTAATACTTCCTGAGACTGAAGCAAAATGACTAAAAAAATTGTTGGCTTTCCTAACTCGAAAGACATTCTTTACATTGCCATGATGGCTTGCTGTGGTAGCGGCTTAGCAAGTACCATCGCAAGGCAGCACTGAAATTTGTTCTCGGTACTACAGACGAGCTGAGTTATTGAGTAAGGCTCACTGGGAATCAGCTGGGAAAGAGACAGCGGACCCAACCGCCCAAATCCTTCATGGCGGTTCGTGTAACGGATTGTACGGCTCGAAAAGCATAACTATACTCTTGTTCGGAAATTGCGATTTTCACTTGACTTGTATTGAACTCTTCGGGATGGAATTGAATCCCTTCGAGGAGATCAATCCTTCCTGCAATATGGGATACTGCAGCGACATCGCTATTTTTCAGCTTGGCTGCATGGGAGATTTGCAGCACGCAACATTCGAATGTGGAGGAAGGCAGTGCGTGACTAGCAGGTCTTGGCCCTATGGAAAGCGGAAGGTCTGATTAAGGTTGGTCTAAAATAAGCATTTGGACGAGAAAGAACCCCAAAGCATGTATGTCACAGCATGCGGAAAGCAAAGGACCAACTTTCCACTGCAGTGTGACGGTACCTGCCGAAGACGAAGCCAAGACGGCAAGTCAAGATTGTTTCAAGAAGGAGACGCTGAAAGTACCCCACGTGAAGCAGGCTGAGTCACTTGAGTTCAACCCCATTTCTTGTCGCGAGATCGTGATCAAGATGCTTTGCAATAGAGAAAGAAGAATGAATACGAAGTAAGGGAGAGGACTGGAAAGTGTGAAGGATTATGAAGCCGAAACTTTGCATGAAAAAAGTCTTGGCTGGCAGTTTAGACCAAAGTTGGTCTATTTTGGGATGGCGCCACATTTAAGCGAGAACGCCAAAAGGGGGCGGGGAAGAGGGGACTCAAACTGAACGAATAGTTCTTCGAGGACTTACTGGATACTTATGACTTGAATCTTCTCATTAATTTAGTCGCAAGGCAGATTCATCAAATCTCTATTCAAAATCATATTACCAAGCCACCATAAATCAGGATCACTGCCGTATATGAAGCTGGAAAATCGATTGGCGCAGGAGGTGTGGCAGTGTTCCATTTCTAAAAAGAAATCAAACATTGGAAGAGGGTGAAGGGGCTATGGAAACTAATAAATTGCTGGAGAAGTATCGCTACATCCTGGGAACCATTGAAGACACCTCTTCAAACCAACCCTCGTCGAACTCATGATCCGGAAGCTCATTCATATCTTTTCATCCATTGACAAAACATTTTCCATCTTCCAACATCACCTAACTGTGGCCAGGGCAACAATGCCACCCAATATTGGTACAGCAGAACTGCGAATTTAGTGACTAATTTTGAGTATGGCTCATCGCCGCTATGGTAAACTTACATCACTACATCCGCATCCAGGAGGGTCCATGCAACATTCTTGCTGTTTCTCGAGTGACATTGGTCGGAGAGGGGAGCTTTCGGGGTTGTCGAGCTTCGTGGTATAAGCCAAAGAGGCCATGAGGGCAGCGAGGATGAGGGCGAAGCGCATTGTTATGGTTTCGACGAAGATTTTGGGAAGAGGCTGTATACGAAAGTGGGGGACTTTGACTTTGAGAGCAGTTTAGAGCTTGAGACGTCTTTTTATATACATCCTGAGAACATTTTAGTACTTACTACGGTGAAGTTACTACCTCTTATGTCACTGAAGCACACAATGCTACTCTTCCGTTTTCAAGTGTTCACAAAAGCTTTGGTCGATATTCTAGGCCCAAGGGATTAATATGCTCATTGATAATTTGTCAATGCTCAACTTGAACCTCAAATTATAGACGAGCCTCCGTATATTGAAAGCTTAAAGAGTGCGGGGTTCATGTCACACTGAATTGCAACAGGTGGTACCTGTCTTACCCAGCCCGAGTCAGTACTCTCTCTCGGGAGCACAATGTGCGGTACAATATAGAACAAAGGAGGAAGAGTTCTGAGACAGACCGGCTAATCAATCAAAGATACTTTAATCTGAACCCCGAAGAACAAACAATAAACTTCTTTACCTCCAATACTGTTGCTTATATTTGATATTAATAAGTTCTACAAATGTTTCTTTTGGTGGCATTGAGTTACCAAATCACAAAACTGCTTGAAGAAAATGTATTTTGTGAAGGATCGCGGAACGAGATGCGGATTGGCGGCGACGCGGGGAAGGGGAATTTTTGCATAGGAGAGATCCGCCCACAGCGCCACTGGCTCCTACAATGCGATTTTCCCCATATTTCATGTTGATTTTTGTTAAAAGATCATTGGTTTGAAGAAATTCTTAATGCTGTGACATTCTGACGTTGAAAATAAATCTGACTTATTACTTTTTAGAGTAGCGAGGATTGGAGAGGTTATCGTATAACCCAAGCCACAATCCTGTCTGCCCGGCTTTTGCTTTTATACCAGCACCGGACCACAAAGATATAACCAAAACAACATTTGGGGGGACATAGGCAATCCATGGTGCTTTGGAGAGTGCGCATCCTCCTTGTGTCTTATCTCAAAACTCAGGAGTATGAACGCTCGAATGAAGCCTTGCCAGATCGCAGCCTTTGAATTCTTCTCAGGCTCGAACACTGACCGAAGTTTCAAGATGACAGCAAGTGTCTTATTGACAGCAAATCCAAAATTTCAAGTATGAAATGAAGACTTCGAAGCAGACAGATCCGTACCATCGAGCTGTCGCCCACGTCATCTTGCAGCCGTAGTTTAGTGTTAAGAAAGATATTACCAGGTCTCCACAAGCCGTTGGGAGCCCGATCCTTTTTGTTCTCTAATTTTTGACCATATTAGAAGTCAAGATATCTGTTTTAAATATATCCCTTCCTCTCATCCTGCAATATTCACATGTCGTGAAATCAAAGGTCATTTCCAGTTGCCAGTGAATCCATCTCTTGCCCTCACATGCTCACAAAATAAAAAAACCCGACACTCTTGGCTCTTCTCGCAGCGCCGGTACTCGAAGCATCCCATAGATGTTCATGGAAGGGGGAGTGACAGTTGTTCACGATCTTCTCCTGAGGCCCCAAATATAGCCCGGTCCAGTTCACTTGCCGTGTGTCTAAAACGCTCGTTATATTTGAACTCGAAGGTAAGTTTGCAGAGTTGACTATAAAGATATTTCTGACAGCAAAGCCCTGAATTTGAAATTAGACGTCAGAAAGGAAGTATCAAATAGAGAAGTAGCAGAGTATAAGATCAGATCTAGCGAATGCGGGGTACTGTAAGGAGCCGAGCACACAACCTTTTCAACCACCACATGTTTTCGAAAATTTTTGAGGCAGAAATGCTCACATAGTAGAACTCCAATTGATGTGTGGTACATATACATAATTTGGCGTAGAGTTCATGATTGAGAGGTTTTTATGGGGCCGTTAATACAGAAGGTTGGATCCGGAAAGTGTGACTGCAATATGAGCTTGATCGTAACTTCTGAGAACGTACCCAGTGAACTTCTGGAGGAGTTTGCATACCCCGAAGGGTATTAAACGACCGCAATCACGACAGTCATCCTGCATCTGATGTGCGTTTCGGGCTTGGTCCCCCCCCCATGTGGTGGAGAAATCGGGACGTCATGAACAGATGACAATGAACGCAGCATCCTTACTCCTTACTCTAATATCCACAGACCTCTCAGGGTTGTCCCTTTGGATTATTGCAGCCTCAGTGATTACATATGGATTTGACAGCAGCTACCCTCTGAACACCAATTTGGGCAACCCCAACAATTAAAAACCTCGCACACCTTCTATCAGAAACTCAGTCTCTATATCAGGAATAAGAAGAAGCAAAGAGTACAATACATATAATTAATCAAGGACCGAGCCATTTACAGTCCATGTCCCGGGTACTGAGCTTTGATTTCTCAATGGTGAAGTAAAAGGTATAGAAATAGGGAAGCTGGGGATCGAGGTGGGAGTCCTGGCAGGTTTGGGAAGAAAGCCCTCACTGACCCTCACGGTCACTACCTAAATTCGAGCACAGCCCCTCCTCGGCCAAGACAGCCAAAGGCGAAAACAGCAGGAACGAAGAAGACCACTGGGAGACAGGAAGCACTTGCCCGCAACTTGAGCACACAGCGAATCTGGAAGGCTCCCACCAGCCCCTCCGAGAGATCGGCGCATCGCTGGAGCAATATTCCGTTGAAAGCACTTGCCCTCACTCACCTCACCCACGCATGTCGAAAAAGACAAACCATCCTTTAAAACGCTTCTCGCAATTAAAAGATCTAAATATACACTCATATACATTACTCCACCCTCCATCCACTCCAATCTGATGCAAATGCACACTCATATCCATTTTACCCCTCCCACATCCCGCATTAGATTAACCAAAAACGCCAAATCCAAATTCCCATCCCAAATTCGTTACTCATTACCACCCCTTTTCCACTTCTCCATCCGCCATTACAGCATCAAGCTTCGCACCTGCTCGCAGCACCACTAATGCAGCCGTTCCCGCAAACACAGAACCCCCGCCCACCCCGCACAACAAGTCGTCCGCATCCCATGCCCACACCACGGACACTTAACACTAGTCTCCACGACTCCATGCACACCACGTTCCTTATCCTCAACCACACTGACGGGTTTAGCCATGCATGCGTATATTTTAGACGGCATGTCGTGGAAATAGTGACAGGAGCAGCACTCGACGAACATCTTGGCGATTGGAGGCGGCATGCCTGGATTTTGTTGAGGAAGATTGTTGCGTGCAGAGCGGAGGTGCTGGGACGATGTGGGGAATGTAGGGGAAGAGCCTTCTGATTTCGTTTGTAATGCGGGTGGTTTAATCATGGTTGTTGGGGAGGAAGGTCGGGGTTGTGGTGTTGAAGACGAGGCCTTTTGTTTTCCGTTTTGGGGGCGGAGGGATTGGTGTTTAAGTGGTGGGAGGAAAGAGAGGTCTTGTAGTTCTGGTGTGGAGATCGAGCGCGAAAGGCTTGGCTGGCGCTGTAGTCCTGCTTCAATTTCTGCTTTCGTGATCTCGACCGCCTTTTGAAGATCAGAAAGTGGGTGTTGATGTATTGCAGTAGGCGTCTTAGAGTTTTCTTCGTCGTCTGTCATGTCCACTGGCATTGCAGTTCTGCTCCAGCTATCTTGGCTTCTGTTCATTGCTCCGTTGTCGCCGGGCATGACAGGATTTTTGCCCTTTCGCGGGAGATTTCTTTCGGAGCTGTTACCACGGCTGTGGAAGCCTACTTTAGTGATCCCTGAGGGTTGTTGTTTGTGTGAGTTCGGTGTTGATGGAATGGGCGTTGTCACATTAGATGAATCGTCAAAAGTTGAGTATTCCTCGCTAGAATCGGTGCCAGGCCTTACACGAGCATTTGGGCCCTTGGACTTCTTGATTTGAAGGGGAATAGGGCTTGAATCTCGGTTTAAGCTGCGATTGGGTATTGGTGGACGGTCTGCCAGATGGCCCGAAAGGGGTGGAGGTTTCGTGCTTTGTGGGCTCTGTGTGATATTCTCTCCTAAAATTCTCCCGGCTTTCGCTCGTCCAGAGCTGCCATCCGTGGTGGGAGCAGTTGAATTTTGATTTTCTGAAGTTCGCCGAGGAGCTGTCAACGCTTTGATGATATCCGGATTGACCAGGTCATTGTCAACAGGTGAGTTGGGCGCCGACTGTCTCGAGAATGCAGCTCTAGCTACATCTTTCAACCCTCTGAGTCCCTTTGAGGTCCTCCGCTCATGTGAAGATATAGTTGAGGGCGCGACTGGAGGAGCAACCGAAGGAGTACTTGACTGCGGTTCCGCGTTCTTCTCGAGAAAAAGTTGTGGAGCGGCATACGCTTCTCGTATTAAAGGATGTGGATCGTTACTCCGTTCTCTCGATTTAACAGTGGGGACCTCCTCCGTGCTCGCATGGCTCTTCACAGTATGGAATGACTCTGCTCGGCCACGAGGCGAGAATTCTGAATCAGGCGTGTTTGAGACACGACATTCGTCCACAAATGTGGATATAGCAACATCTTGACTTTGTCGGCGCTGATTCATGACATAACTACCAATATGCCCGGAGCCAGTAGTGTTTGGTCTGTTCCCAGACCCGTTGCGACTATGGAGAGGCCGCTCGTTTGACGGGGTGGATGATGACCTTCCTCCCTGGCTAGAACTTTCCCCAGCATTCGTGGGTCCCAAAGCCCTAACTTTGCTGGAGCTTGATGATTCCCGTTTAGAGGACCCTTCACCTGACACCGAAGTTTGCGCGGGAAAGTATCCGTCGACAGAGGTCTTTTGAGAGGCCTTGTAAGTCTTCTTAATATTCCGTTGCATAATTGGTACATCGTCAGCGACAGGGATCAAAGTTTGGGATGCGTTGGCCATACGCCCAGCTTGAGCATAGATAGCGTCCCATTGCTGTGGCGTACGGACCAGCTCTTCGTATATAGACGTAGGGGGACTCTGGACGATGGTCTGTCTAATTGAATTATCCGCCGAATTATCTTTGACGCTCGTCGATGCCGATACACTTGGTGGCAAATCCAGAGTTCCCAGAACGACTTGCTGTTCTTCTGCTAAGAGTTGTTTCCGAACTTTATCTGGGAAGGCAGCGTCTTCAGAGAGTCGAAGCCTGAGTCCGCCAATGAATCCGCTGTCCCTAGATGGTGGTCTTGTTTTCGTAGGTGTAGTATCGGTTGGTGTTGTGCGAGAAGAATTCCATGGCAGCACCGGTATTGCTTGCGTAGCTTGAATCCAGCTCTTGAACCCCATCTCGATACTTCCCCTCCGTGATCGCTCGCCGGGAGACTTCTTGCTACCTTCGCTCGTGCCTGCAACTGTTGGGACCGCGGGCGATGATGATGAGCGCTCTGTGGGAAACACCATCTTGCTAAGCTTCTTGTTGGTAGGCGGCGGCTTGCTCAGACGGTTCTTCATCTTCTGTGCGTGTTTCTCCTCGGTCTCAAGCTTTTTCTTCTCCATTTTGCGTTGTTGTTTTGCTTCCTGCTTTTCTTTCTTCCTCTTCCTTTCCGACTCGTTGTCCCAGCCTGGTGAACGGCATATCGAAGAGCGGTCTGATTCACCCTCGCTGACCGCCTCGTCTTGAGGTATTACGTTCCCGTCCTTGATAACATATTTTGTAGTCGTACCGTCTTTCGAGACTTGCGTCTTGGGGATGGATAGCGATAGTGTAGGAGAGGTCATGGCTCTGTCGGTCGTTTGCAGCGTCGCTGGAGGACGTTTGGAAGTATGAAAATTCGCATTTCGATTGTGGGGAGCATTATTTGTAGTGGTACTGACAGTGGTGACTGTCGTCAATGGGGCTTGCATGCGATTCACCTGCATACCAAAGACGGTCAACCGAGATCCAATTACTCCCAACACCGCCCGTACATGTACAGCTGGCACTATTTGCTTTTTTGAAACTGGAAACTGACATACCTTGTTTCTCTTCTCGAGGTCGAGCATCCGTTGGAAAGTGTTCCGCCTTGACAGCCCGGATTTGCCATTCTTGTCTGCAGACCCCATGGTCCGGTTCGTGGGAGTTGAATATAATTATGCGGGTATAATGTTGACCTGAGCAGTCAAATTTGGTAACCAGTGGTACCGGTAGCGACTGTATGCAATTTCTGTTTTAAACGAGAGGAAGTAACGGAAGAGTTGTGAAGGCTCAGCCTGGAAAACGTTGAACGAAAGTGTTGTTTTGAGTGATGTGCTGCGATGGTCTTGGTTTTTGTTTCAATGCGGGGATACGAGGTCCAAGCTAGCTGCCATTGGATGAAGCTTTTGACAGCACAGTTGCTGACGAGCTAAGGAAAGAAAAGGTAACGATTGACAAGAAGCAGAAAGAAATTCTAAAGAGATACAATACTTGGGCTCGTGTGTGAGGCTGGGAGAGAAGATTGTAATGTAGCGCTCCGACTATTGCACACAGGGACGGTCCATGGCTTTGGCTCTTCTTCGTGCACGCAGGTCGGGTCCAGAGGTCCCATGGTTGTGGCTTGGAGTGACACACAGAGAGCTCACCTACCTTCACCTGCCTTGCTTCTCGTACACTCGGAAGATCGGATGTCGGACAGATACTGTTTGAGCAAGCTTGCACTGATCGCCGTCGGGTCGTCCCACAGAAGGCGATATTCGTGCAGGACGACGACCGTTCTTGGCGCGCAGATGCTGCTTTGGGATTGGGAGGCCGATGTTCCGGGGTAAATTTCGAGAGGTGGGAAAATGTACGGACCCGCACCGCTCAGCCGCAATGGTTATGCTGAGAGCTGGGTGGTGTGAGTTCTGCAGGTGCAAAATAGTTTTCTTGATGTTTGGTCCTTGGCATGTCGTTGAGTGAACCGAATTGGGGGGCATGCTAGGCGCGAATGGGCCACCAGGCCAGGGGCCTTTCCCCTGGAGAGGAGCCCCAAAATAGCTTGGACCCCTGACTCCTTCCCTAGACAGGCAACGCTGGTCATGACGACGATCAGCGGCAAGCATCTCAAATGTACGCTCGGAACTTTATTTTGACCATCGTCTGCCAAACCAAGCTCGTCCTTCAATGGTGTCTCCTATTCTCCAATATAACGGGTCACCAAGAACACGACTCTATCAAAGACCCATCACAAGGTCAAAGCAATCACGTGTATTAATATTGGCATTCTATATTGCAATGCCAAATGGAAGACATTGCCCACAGGCGTCCGGGGGTCCTGCTATTATGCTTGGAAGGGATTGGTCGCCGCGAAAAGCCTCCCTCCAGGATTTTTCAAGCAGCAAAAGCACATTCGCCTCGATTGGTACATCGATATCAGTACCTTTCAAGTGAGGCGAAGCGAAACAGCCACCAGAAAAGTTTTCGCCACTGTGGAGAAATACGCTTCTCGTGAAACCACCCAGAAACGTGTTTCGATTCCGGTCTCAGCCTGTGCGCTGGCTCGAGTCGAATAGAATAGAGTTGTGGGACCTCAATTGTTCTCATCTCATCTCGAATTACGAGATGAGATGGTCGTACGCTTCCAGATTATGTGGGAGACGAAGATCCGGGGATCTGTATTCCAGAATACACTTCCGTCATTCCATTGACGTGGTGGTCGAGATTAGGCCGCTGTCTCAGCGCCATGTGCTATGGCAGCTGAAAGATGCTTTTTGAGGCGTCCTGTTAAACAAGTCCCGAGTTCTAGGGTCCGATGACGACTTTCTTTCTGAATTGGGGGACCGAGTGACTGGTTGACGTGTACCAGTGTTCCTGGTATAATCAAAATTTGGTTACAATTGTACTCCGTTGATCTAAAGCTTCCATCACTTCAATGCTATAACTATTCTTTTCTCCTCCCCAGACTGATTATGGTAGAGATAATATCAATTGCACTGCTCAACTACCAAGTGGTACAGATAGTATCCAAAGTATTTTCTCTAAATGCTACCTTATAGAGCGACTGCCACCTTCATAATTCAGAGAAAATACCACCTTCCCTGCTTACCACTGCATGAGAGCCAAAGTTTCGGCCCGGGACAAAAATTTCTAATCCTCTCTGTCCTCACGAGAAGACTATTGGTAGCGGCAACCAAACATACCCCTCGAGGCGGCATCAAGGCACGATGACGGGTTTCTCAGTTCCTCAATTCGGCTCCCAGGTCCTACGTATCATTCATGGCCGATATGGGATTAATGGCATGAAAATGGATTGATGGTCTTGTTTTGAACAATTTACAAATTCCCACCCACAATCTGAAGCACCATCAACCCCCCAACCTCGCTCTCATCAACGATACCCCTTTCTACCAACCTACTCCACTCCCCGGACCCCTCGAGGCGTTCCATCCTCAAAACATTTTCACTATCCAGCTTCGTGCCATTCAGTGCTTCAATGCTCCTCCGCGCATCTTCTTCGCATGCGTATTTCACGACCGCGATTCTACTACTTTGTCAGAGACCAGACACCGCAATTATAATGCACTCGATGCGAGCTGTAAAGCTACATACCCCATACTCTGTTGATTCACTGTATCGGTCGGCAAATACACCTTCGAGAAGTCACCCGTACGCACTTCTTGCAGTCTGCGCAACAGGCCTTTCTTGGTGAAGCCTGATCGGGGAGCGGTGTCGATCGATAATCCAGTGATGAAGACCAGTACTGTGCCGTCGTTGTGCGGCATTGTTGTGGATGCCGCTGAGTATTCTTCTCAATTGGCGGGTATCATGTATTGCGGGAGGGGCCCGGTCCGGCGATTTCCTGGCGCGGGTCTAAAGTTTTAGAGCTGCATAACGTCATTGAGACGATGCGACGACAATACTTATATTCCATTGATGAGTTTTCAAGCTTAATCTTTGTTGCGTAGAATAATGCTGGTAGTGCAAGGAGGCACTTTTTGGTGGGGTAGTACCCCGCACCAAATTTCCACGGAGCACTCATCGTCAAAATGCTTCAACCAGATAACGCGCGAGACGAGTGTTGCGAAGATTTAATTAGCTCCTTCTGTTATTCTCAGATGAGATCTTTCTTCTTTGGCCACTGTTTCAGTGTTTCCTCAACAAAGTTTGACATCTCATCAAAGTGAAGCTGCAAGTTTTGGCAAACAACGCTTACTCGGGATAGAACGCTTTGAGGTATGGTACTACTCACTCTACTCTGGCCAGTTTACCTTTTTACATTAACAGTGCAAGCATATCGATGGAGGACCCATCTGCTCTTCCCCCGCAATCAATCATTCAGCCGGAGCAACTCAATCGCATTCCCACAGATGAACCTCAATTTTTCAGACTCCGGCCACGCAAGAGAATCCACCTATTCAGCTCCCTGTTGCATCATTACAAACGGATAACCAACCGAATACAAAATGCGTTCAGGTCCCAAAATACTTGCGTGGAAATTGAGAAGGTCGGTAGCGAAGTTTCCTGAAGTTGTCTCCCATATATTTGTTTTCCAGTAGCTTGAGAAAGTCTTGTTCATTGGCATTCCTGTGACGAATTTTCGAGAGAGCACTGTGTTGTCATCTGTTAGGTTGAGACAGAGTGGCATAAGAGGGATGACAACGCACTTTCGTCTAGACGCCAGAAATCGCCAGGGATTCGTTCTCCCAAGTGACCAACGATGACTTTGAGGTTTGGGAAACGACTGAGGGGAAGATAAGTTAAATATATGTTGTGTCGTGTTGCGTGGACCGACTTACTCGAATAATCCATTGGTGCAAAGTCCAGCAACATGGTTTGACAGCTCGACTGCAAACTGGTGCGGTGCACCAAGGAGCCATGTTGCATGGGCAAAGTCCAAAGCGGTAACTTGCGCGATTGGGCTGCGTGGGTGGAATAGACCGGCACGTCAAGCTCTTGGGCAGTGCTCCAGAAAATGTCATACTCTGGCCGGTCATAGTAAAGTAAGGTTGCTTAATCCCGTATCAGTATGTTTAAGTTTTTCAACAGAGGATGTTAACTCACCCTTATCAGAGCCAGATTGCTGACAGTCATTGACCAAGGCACCCAAGAATCCATATTATCCAACTGTGCGCCGAAGCTCTCCGGCTGCAGCAGTCACATCATGCATCGAGAGAGCGGCAAAGCACCAAATCTCATGGTGTTATTGGAAATTGAGGAAGCCATCTCATCATTCAAGATTGTCATAAGAGTACCGGCTCGGACCGGGTCTGAAATTCCCTGGAGACAAGGAGATGCACATGAAAGTACTATGTAATCAACACCTGTTTCATCCATCCAGGTAAGACATTGATTATGGATGTCTACGAGGTCGGCTTGCAACTGGGCTACGGTCTGACCTGAAGAAGTTAGATTTATCCGTCGTTCAAAGTCCAAAAGTGAGGGAAGTATTTACCTGCAGGCGGGTTTCCTCTTCAAACAAATTCGTTAGTGTTTCGTGTGATGATTTTATATATGAGACTTACCCGGACGGTGGAATTCCAGGGAGGTTGACCGCCTCTTCAAAGATAATGGATCCCATGCTTGTGTCATTCCATATTCTTGCGCTCGCTCCAAGAGCAAGAAAGCTCAAGGCATGAACAGAGTAGCAAACCATCATCTATCAACAAACAGATCGAGAAAGAAAGGAAACGCGTCGATATACTGTGTCAAGATGATTAGTGTAGGAAGTTCGTGAGACGAACTCATTGATGAGATTGAAGTAAGGATTGAGGAGCTGAATGAGGGGTATTTTGATCAAAAAGGACGGTTGCTACCTTGACTCACCATCGCTGAGGGTAAAGTGAGAGTACTGGCCTGCTATGTCTGAGAAAAAGACGATTTCGATGAGGGTGCGCAAGCCTCAGTATGCATCTGTATGGATTAGGAAGATGCTCCGGAAGCACATGATATTTACTCCATTCCTACCTACCGATAGCCGTGCACCAAAAGTAGAAGATGAATAGAAAAACTCTTTATACATATTGAAAAGAGCTGCAATATAATAGACCGACTTCAAGTGATGAGGGGGAGAGCAGAGCGGCGTGTAATGTCTCGCGCGATACGTGTTATTAGCTAATAATTTTCTGAGGATGGTCGTGTTTCATCATTAAAAAAAGGAAGAAAAAAAAAGGGGAAGTAATAGTAAAAGACAGGCCACTAACATGAAATATGATATAAATCGTATAAATCAGTAAGGGGGAAGTTTACTGTATCACCTCGTGACGATACCTAGGTACGACGCGCCCTGAAATAATTTTCGCGTCAACGCGTCCACCAAGTGCTCTCTCAGCACCACCTTGAAAAGGACGAGTCCTAGCAATAACACCATATGGATAGGCGGACTTACTCTGAGCTTCGTTGCCTCATAGGGACTCAAGTTCCTACCATGCTACCATGTCCAGACGCCTAGCAAATTTTCGCTGGCACATCTCACACACCCAACACCATTTTGTGAACACGTCGCGTGCAGCTCCATTCATTCATCCTCGATATTTCTCGTCATCTCAGGGCCTGTCAAAAGCCGATTATTACGCCGTTCTCGGCGTCACGAGAGATGCATCCGCTGCAGAGATCCAAAAGGCATTCTTGGCAGCCTCTTTGAAAAAGCATCCAGACGTCAACAAAACCCCCAATGCCCGTGCCGAGTTCCAAGCCGTGTTAGAAGCCAAGGAGGTGCTTTCAGATTCTTCGAAGAGAAGTGCCTACGATTCAGTATGGGCCTTGAACAATGCCGACCGGATGCGGCAAAAGGGTTGCGCAAGAAGCGGGAACAGGAGAGAGAAAAAGAAGAAAGGCGGCTTGCGAAAATGGAAAGAATGCTGCAGCAGCGGCGGGAGAAGGAGGAAGCAGAGAGACAAGCAAAGAGAATGCTACGGCAGCGAGAGCGAGAGCGAGAAGAAGTGGAGAGAAAAGTAAAGAGTGAGAAAGAAAAGAAAGCCGCTTCACAGGCCCAAGCCGCCGAAGACTTGAGACGAGCAGCGCAGCGTGAGGCCAAAGCTAAGAGAGAAAGGCAAGATGCACGGTGGAACGAACTACAGCGGAAGAATCAGTACAAGCTCGAGCATGCGGAGCGAGTCAAGGAGGAGAGAGAAGAGTATATCCGGTACAAACACGACCTGCAGGATAAACTTGGGGTAGCAGCCCTCGTCCTCTTGGCGGTAGGCTTGGGATACGTGGTAGTGAAACTTGAAGAAGAGCAGGAGAGGAAAGAAGAAGAGGTTCGGATGATGATGATTCAAAGGTCCCGGGTGGTCTTCATTCCCGCATGGTCACCAAGGCCTTCACCAAGGTGAAGGACGACACCGTATTACCGAGGAGCGTCTGTGGGACCCGGTTGTGGGTTTACGGCACTTCACCGGTTGCAATTCAGTGAGGAAATGTGCGAGGCGAATCAGCAGGCGCTAAATGATTGTCGATATTCCCAATAATAGGAGGGTCAGAGCAGCAGAAGATGCGCCTAGTAAACACTTCAGTCTGGGGGGATCACCCACGAAGCTTACTGACTGTTACAACCTAGGCCGTGCCAGCTCAAGACCAAAGACGGCAACATATTTTGGTGAGATCAGGGTTTGCGTGAGACGTCAGTGCCAAATAAGCAGATCAACCTAGTCGTTGACAGCATTTCGTACATCCACAACAAACTTCATCTGCTTCTCAGCTGAGTCGATTATATATAGAAGCCAATGCCACTTTAGCCCATGACCCACCTGTTTTTCTCCTGGATCATTGGAACCGGACCCGTTCCCATGAGCTGTGACTCAGAAACGCTTCTTTTCAACCCCACCATGAATAGTTTCAGCATGAGCTTATTCATCAGCAAAAATTCGCGTTCCATTTCATAGCTCATGATTATAAAACGCTCGTATTCTCAAGTGGAATGCAGACAACACCTCCGAGCGCGACTTCCTATCTGGGAAATGTTGGCCATTCACCTGCGCTTAAATTCCCCTTCACCTTTGAACTGCTGAGATCGTCATGAGACAGCCGATCGTTGTTTTACGAACCATGGAAAGGGGAGTCTATTTCTCACGGCTCTGGGTCAATTCAGCCAGAAAGTAGAGAATCTTTGTAAACAACAGTTTTCAAAGAGAAAATATGAGTAGAAAATGATTGTAAAGTTGACAGCAATTCTCATTTTAACAACGAAGTTTCGGGTATTCAATTTCCTCCCAAACATTTGATTACAAAATCTCAATTCTGGCACCAATCAATGGTAAACTTCATGACCGAACCATGGAGTATCTCAGCCAAACCAAGCCCTGCTATCACCAAGTGGCGTCTGCTTTCCGAGCTTTTCACCGCCGCTAATCATCCCAAGACATCTACGAGCGAGTTATATAATAGGACGTGAAGGAGATCCACACGCTGAACTGGCTCGCTCTTACCTCCCAGCTTAAAAGATTTCGGTCCGTATTCACGACATTGAGGAATCAACGTCGGTGAATTCTTCACTATGCTCATATTTACTATTTGGTACCGTATCGTGAGCCTTATGCTAAAAGAGCTATAAATACTCTCTATCTGAAGGCTGAAGCCATTCATTGTCATGCTAAACAACTTTACTAGGCAACAGCTGTATGTCGCCGTGGTGTGGAGAAGACGAGAGCATAAGAGCACAAGGCACTAAAGGCACCAAAGGTCTCATCTTAACTTCCGCAACTAATCGGTCAATTTAGCTGGCTCTTGTTGTGCTAAATTGGAAGTGGGGTTAGGGCGCGGGGTAGAAATGACAGCAGCTCAACCATTGACAGCAATCACCAGTGACAACAAACATGCAATCCAGGATCCTCGCGATTCCATTGAACTACTCAAAAGCTTAATCTCGCTGCCGATATTTCGGTGGAACAGATATCAACGAGTGGATTCTGTTATTCAGTTCTCCTCACCATGGCGGATTTCGTTTTTAGCTATCCCACGGTTTGAAGAAGGAATGGTCAGGGAATTTCGAAATGTTTTATACTTACAAGAGTACTGCCAAACAAGCCAAGGCTCGGGATTGTTCAAGGGAAGCTTAGTTTCAAAATGAAGGTAAAATGCGGGGTATATATTGCACACCTTCCACATGAGTTCATTTCATATCAAAGGTCTCTGTTTCTTTGGTGAACAATGACAGCGATGTGGGAACGCATGTGTTGGTAGACTACAGTATGAACGAAGGCTGGCGGGGCAAGCGCGAGGAAAAGAAGGGAAGTGATATGATGATCTTGTGTCTCGAAGTTAACGAGTAAATGATGGTGAGACTGACAACAACTTCACTGTCGACAGCAAGGCTTTTTCTGGGCCTTGAAAATGTCACTTGAATCCTCAAGGAATACTGAGAGCTCGTGGTGGTTCGCAGGAACTAGAGAAAAAGGAACGCTTCACTCAACATTCCCAATCCAAGGAACGAGACCCATAAACGGTAGACTGGGATCCCACGTGTTTCTATAGTACCTTCATCATGCTCGCACGGCATTGTGGTTTTTATGGAATATTTTTCCATTTTGTCTCTCCTTCGGGTGCGAATCCTTGAGCGGGGAAGCGCGACTTGCTTCAAATTTACTCTTTTCAACAACGAGAATCATGTTCAGAAGTGAAAATGCGGCTTCGAAATGAACATGATGGTCTGTAATAAACCAAGTCTGACTGGAAATTGGGATGAATGTCAATACAGAAACCCATCTTCCTTGCCCGAAGCGTCCCTCTTTATAATGCCTCCCGACATAGAAATTGTTCGAGGCTTTGTAAAATAAAGCCACAAGCAATAAGTCTCAACAGCAGGGGGGACATCAGCGTAGTTTGTTCAGGGGTTTCCCCTTCATGGCTCATAATGCTAGGGATTAGCTCGCGCTTTATAGTACTGTGTCTGAGCGAATGCTCTTCGACCCAAGATTGGAAAGAGTAAGGGAAATGCACTTGCTGATTTGAGGAAAGAGGCATGCCAATGCAAGAACTCCGCGACATAAGGTACGATTAAAAGGGTGAATTCGCCAAGTTCTTGAAGCACATTGAAAATCACCCAAGTACAAGTACAACAAGAGAGAGGAAAAATAGGGTATAAAATTCTACTACCAACCCGCCGTATACTCTCCATCCCAAGCTCACTAGCCCACAGCGTCCATCTCGCAGACTATCATACACACCCAAGCGTGTATCCCATTTCCTTTCTAACATAAAGCTGTGCCCATCCCAGAAAACGCCAGCACCAGCAATGCCCATAACGCCCTCGAAATACCATCTCAACTTATTATCGTCTTCTCTTCCTAGCTTTCTAAGCAACAGGCCCCTGCGCCTTCCACTGAAACCTACGCAGTTGGAGATGCATCGAGCGCGGGTCATATGCTTTTGTCTGCGGGTCCCAGGCGCCTCTTACGTCGAATACTAGGTATGCTTTTGGGGCTTCTAGTTCTACCATTCCGGAGACTAGGATGCTGCCTCGTGGTGGGTAGGATGGCGCTGGACGCCATGTTTGTTTTAGTTTTGTGCGGAAGACTGTGATGGCGTGCCTGAAATGTTGGTGAAGAGCCATGGCTGTGCGTGTGCCGGGTCCGACTTCTGTTTCTTCGGTCTTCTCGGGTGGGGTTTGTGGGTTTTCTCTTTCTCGTAATCTTGTTTTGGCCGAGGCGGATATTTTGATCATGGCTTTAGCATTACTTGTTGCCTGACCTTCGGCTTCGGCTTGTGGTGGTAGCGATGGGACCTTTTTATTAGGAAGGGATCCCTTCATCATTTGTTGTTGTTTGTTTATTAGTTGTTCCATTGAGGGGCCTGCTTTAGTTCTTATGCCTAGCATGCCGGCGATTCGTTTCGTGTCGTCGACTACGAGGACTTTGGTGAAGTTCCAGAATGAACGGGCTAGGGCCGAGGGCCAGAGGACTGAGCGGAGACGGTAGACAGTGAGGGAGTCGACGGGTTGGGTGGCCCATGAAATGGCTTCATCTGATATTTCGATGCTGTAATACTTGTGAGTGGCGGTCCAACGTGTATATTTAGGGAACAACATACCCAGATCTCTCGAACTCTGGTGGGCCGAATTGAGGGAAGTCTACATCAAGCCAACACCGCCTTTGTTTTAAGTCCTTCCCACACTTCATCGTTATCATAGGGTGACGCTGTGCGACTTTTCGAACAAACTGTGCAAGTTCATCTAGGGAGCGTTAATGAAATCCATCCGAAGTATTCCTCTTGATTACCCACCTCGAACTTGATTCTGCAAAGGCCGGTCTTTGCTGAACTTAACAAACTCTTGCCATTCCGGATCACTCCCCCGATATGGCCTGCGCTTCAATTCCTTCACAGTTCCGGGAAATGGGATGAATATTGGTTCCTCAACCTCCTCTAATTCGTCTGCTGGCAGACCCTCCAAAGCATCCGCAGCTGCCTTCTCGAGCGGATCAAGGACGAGACGGGTGTAGACATCGGCTAGTATGTAACAGGTGATGAAGTATACTGCTATCATTCTGTACAACAAGAGTCAGTACCAACTTAACATCGGGGCTGGAGGGGCGTACTTTGGCTTGAATGCCCTCCTCACAAACCGGACCTTCTGCACATGGACCTCTTGGCCATGTTGTCTCTTGGCTTCGAGTCGTAGGGGGAGTCTACTCATAGAGAAGACGCTCCGCATGGGTCTCGTATACCGGAACATGATGGGCGAAGGGTGAGGGCGAGCCTCGTGGGTGTTTGAGGAACTTTTTGTGGTGTGTCCTATGTAGCCGGAGTCGCGCTGATTATTGAAAACTATTGACGCATCATTTCATAAAAGAATGTTCGTCAAGAATGTTGAGCGAAGCCGTTGGAAAATACCGAAGTTGATGATCTTGAATCTTCGATATCGGCGCTCGAGTCTGGCGGCGACAATAACCTTACGGGAGCCGATTTGCACGTGCCGGCGAATACATGTATCAAAACTTCCTTTGCCTCACTTTTCTCATGACAGAATAAAAAATAGATCTTGAAACTTGATAATACAAATCATTAGTTTAACAGACTTTCATCTTAACTGTTCTTATGCGAAAATGTTCAAATGGTTCAGATGTCTTGTCCTGACTGATGCATTGTAGCTGGTCGCCGTACCGTGAAGCCAAACCTTATTTTCTGCAGGTGCGCTAGGGTGTTATCAGCGGCGAGCTTCACAGGCAAGCATCACCACCTCAAGCTTGAGCTCCAAGTCCAACAACCTCAAAGTCTCAGCAATCATGAGACTTTCAACGACCTTGCTGCCGGCGCTGGTCGGCGCAGCTTCAGCGGCCTCAGAAGCTGCCAACGTCTACCTCTTCTCCGCCGACTCGTCATCCTCCTCGAATCCTCCAACCCTCACTCCAGAACAAGCACGATTGGTATTCGCCCAACGGCTGGGCGTATCGCAATACCATGGCCTCGGAGATGCGAGCGATAGCACATTATCATATATAAACCAATTCGGAGGTCGAAGGGATGACTCGTTGTTTGGAGAATCAACGCAGACCCAGGCAGCAGAGCTTGTCCTGGTTGTGGAGGGAGTGTCGGGGAAAACAGCGTCGCCTCTATTGAAGGAATGGGAATCGATCAAGCCGGCCTTTTCCATCTCGAACCCCCCATCGGCATCTGCGAACAAGAACTTGGCGTCGGATTTGAATCAACAATCCGGAGAGAAACAGAATTGTGCCCTGGAGGATGCTATCAACCCATACGAAGCGAAATGTTGGAATGGGAAATCAAAGGTCATTCAGTTTGATCTGGCGTCTAAGGTAACGAGAGAAATATCTGGGGTGTGGATATTTCAAATGCTGACAAGAAGTAGGATGGTTCCAAGATTGAAGAATTGATGGCAGCCCAGAAGAGACTGATTCAGTGGGCAAAGAAAGAGGAAATGAACACAATTGTTGTCCTCATGCCAGAATCTGCTCGATCATCGAAACCCTCATCGAAACCATACGGAACCTACGAAACCCCCACTCAAGTCCGTCTTGGCGCGAGACAAGCTGAAGAGATCATGTCCGTGTCACATAGTGCGGCAGTCTGTATGTTGACTTTCTTCCAAATTTCAGAGACAATCACTGATCCATCATTCTAAAAGCTTCCCCGCCCACTTCCAACCAAATCAAAGCCTCCAACTCCTCCGCAAACTCCACAAGCCCTATCCGCGGTGTTCCACCCTTATGCCACTCTTCAAAAGATTCATGCATCAACGCTACGAACAGCTGTTCCGGTAACGGCAATTGCTTCAAGAAATATGGCACAGACGGGAAAGACGCATGCTACACCTGCGGCTGCGTTCCCAGGAACGAGACCTTTTCATACGGCAACGATGGTGAAAAGCGGGGCTACAGACTTACATATTTCGGCGGAGCAGCGTGCCAAAAGAGAGACGTCAGTGGTCCATTCTGGCTCATTGCTTCTTCCAGCGTTGTCTTGATGGGACTTGTAGGTTGGGGTATCGGCATGCTATTCAGCATTGGAGAGGAGAAGCTACCTGGTGTAATTGGAGCTGGTGTGTCGTCGAATAGAGGAGGAAAGTAAAGTGAGGTGACTTGTATGATTTGAAGGAGCAGGTAGGTTCCTTGGCTTATTGCTTTGTGCTGGGCCGGCGTTAAGATGTACTTACCATACGGGAGATGAAAGTGTATAGAAGTTTGGTCAATGGTAGTATCGGTTTCCAATTCCAATCTTCTCACTCAGCTGAGCTTTCAGACTGGCTAGTCGGATTTTGTACAGCTCGGCTCACGGTTCCACAAGAGTCTGCCTAGCTGAGTACAGTAAGTAGAATATCTCTTTGTTTTCCTTGACGTCGAGTTGTCCCTCGGAAGAAAACTTCTTTCCCAAAGAGCCGTGTAGCCCAAAACTACAGCAAATTGATTTGGAAAGAAATGAAGTCCAAATCACGAGCTTTGGGATGGAAACCTTATTCGCATACATGTTGGGTCAAATTGTTATTGTTACACAACAGGCAACATCTTTCCCTCACTTTGTCCCAATCTATCTTTCCCCAAAACAATACCGAGTCACCGCAGTAGATCAAACCCAAGCCTTAACTTTATTCAATTTACAGATTCTCAACCTAGACCGCAACTAGTCACGGGTACGTGACAGATATCAACGGCTGTAAGCACGTGAAAATGGAAGCACTAATAACAAAGGAATATATGGGAAATATGACACAACGGTAAGTCCCAGAAGACTCTTCATCAGCCCCATTAATAACCACACCCCATCCTAGCCCCGCTGTTCCCAAAACAAGCCAAATTTGACACCCGTTTTCTCCCAGACTCAGCAAGATCGACGAACAAGCCCCCAACATTGACACCAAGATCTCCCAATCTCCAAAGATTCCGTATTAAAGATCATGGAAAACACGACGGAGGAAACCGCGCAGTTGAGAGCCGAGGTTTGGAGACTGGATAAGAAGATTATGGCTGTGTATGTTTTCTCCAACGCTTTGCTCTACACATTCTCCCTGCCCAACCTTTCTGGTTCTAGCTGACCAAATACGTATACTTACAGCCTCGCTCTCAGCAGCCGTAATAGTATTGCCCGAGTCCAAAACTCTTTCATCCTGGTGAACGATATTGTGGTTACTACGATCAGAGGAGTACTCAACTTTGCGTTTACGGGGAAATGGGACACGAAGCCGGAGGAGGCTGTGAGTTCGCCGGTGAGAATTAGGGAAATGGAGGATATGGATGTGAGGATTCGGGGTGAGCGAGGGTGGATGATAAGCTGAAGGATGACAATATTGATGCGCATGGGTTTAGGGCTTTGGAAGTGCATTATTCCTTTTAAGGGGGGCAGCAGTACTGTTTGTTGGTGGGGTAGATGAGAACTCAGGTGTTTGTCATTATGATGAGCAGATATTCTCAAGAATCTTTGAAAGGGCATAAATCGCCAGTTGGGGAGGTAGCAAGGGTCAGGATGTAAGAGGCTATGTGATCAGTCATTTTTGTTTCTTTTGTCGCCGAATAGTTATCTTTTCTCGACTCTGCTTCTTTCTCAATCAAAAATTTACCTCTACAAAACTTAGAGGCCGAACTCCCACTACTCTTTCAACATCCTTCACCTCATCAGCTGGCACGCAGGCGCCTTCGGTATTTATTTCAGCAGTCTGGGCAAATTACCTCCGCTATCGCCGTTGAAGTCATGAGCTAACATGAAACTACCGAAGATATGGTGCAAGAGTAAGTAGAACCAATATCCTGAAAAGTTAGAAGTTCCCTGATATCACCCTGCTTTCTGCACACAATCTCTGCCTTCGCACGAGTAGCACTGACACCCTTCCAGGCCCCGCAACACGACTGAAAAGCTCACCGAAGGAATAAAATCCACGAAACAAGATCTTACAAAACAAGAAACGCGTCTGCGAAACCGATTCGATAAACTGGAACTATTGCTCGAAACCTCGTACACATTCCTCCTTCCCGTCTGAGCTCCATGTGAAGACTTACATATGCCAGTGAGATTACAAGCGGCCTCGACCGTGGCAGGATTTGCGGCCTACTTTGCATAATAATCACGCTCCAAGTCTTGAACGTAATCACAATTGTGCCTTGTACAAAGATGCAGTTCAATCTGTTGTTCATGCTGTACGCTTTACCAGTGGCCATCATCACAAAGGAAGTTTACGATTTACATCAATTGAAGAAAAGGGGAATTGCGACGAATGAGCGCGTGAAGGAGTTCAATTCCCGAATTGATCGTGAAAAGGATCAAGTGAAGTAAGTTCTGGGTACTGAAGGTGGAGAGGGCTGGAGATAATAATTCGAGGCTATGACTGTATTCTACTCTATTCATTGATCACTCTCTCTTCTCCCAAAATTCGTGGGAATCTACATATCGACGCGCTTAATGTCTCACAATGGGCCATTAATTCTCGAGAGACAGCAGGGGTGAGTAAGGAGGTATGAGATCACTTCACTTCACCACATTCTATATCTAACAACGACCTCACTTTCATTAGCTGAACCCGCGCGGAGGCCCCTACGATGGATCTCCTCAACGCCAACAAAGCCGCCATACAAGAGTAAGCATCCTCACCTCTCACATTCCACACTCCCCCCTCCATCCTCACACTCCCAACGAAAAACACCGAACTAACACCCCAACCCCCCGGACGCTGCGAAACAACCCAAAAAATCTCCTCAGACCTGACCACCATCAAACAAGAAATCACCCACCTCCAAGCCCAAACCACACACCAAGCCACCCTCCTGCAATCCCAACTCGACAACCTAGATATACTTCTTCAAACCGCGTTTGTCCCTCCCCATTTTCCCCTCTTCCCATTTCACACCCCCATCCCCATTTTCCCATTATCCAAAAACTTACAAATATTACCTAGTAATAATAATGAACGTTTTTACATCTCCACCATCACGATACTGGGAACTGGGTTAGTGGTGTATGTGTTAGTGAATCGGTACTTTACGAGACTACCACCGGCAGCGACGCTTTTTTTGGTGGCGGCGGCGGAGCCGATGGCTGTTGTTTTTAGGACGGTTTGGAGGGGTTTTTGGTTGGAGAGGAGGGGGAGAAGGGGGAGAGAGGAGAGTGAGGGGTTGGATAAGAATTGGAGAGTAATAGTAAGAGGGTGTTTATTTGAGGACTTGTTTATGCTTTGGTGAGTGGGTTCGCCGGAAGTGAATTCGAAATCCATCAAAATATCTCAGCGTATTTTGGTGTCTCTTTCAGCTTAAGATGAAAAGGAGAGTTACTCAACCTCCCACAGAATAATGCTCAATTCTGAACTCACATGAAGGTTCTATTGACTTCTAGGACGTCTGGTTCTGGGCTGGCAGAGATTTGTTCGGAGGCTAGCTGCATAGATTTCGACCAATCACAGGTCACGAAACTCAGGTCAAACGAGATACCTAGGTATATTACTGGCATTTTGGTCGTATCTCCTTCCTCTTCTTCTCTTCTTCACACACCAATCTATTCAGAAAGACGACCGGGACAAATCCCACGGAAGACAGCAAATACTCTTCGAAACTTCTGGCAGCCTACACTCACTACATCCAAGGCGACTTCAACCTACTATCAACAAACTCGCGAGAATGGTCTCTTCCCAGATGAATGTCGGTTCGGAGGGCAGCGAGAGCTCTTTCGGAAAGTAAGTTCAGTCGACTCTATTTTGTTTGACTCTTAAAGTCCATATCTTTACCTATTCGAAGTACCCCAAAAGCCACGTCGTCGTTCTCCTCAATGCAGAAAACAGCAGCTGACATCCAATCTCACAGTATCCCTACACCTTCGGAAGTGTCCTCCATCGATCAGAACATCGGAGATCAAAATATTGAAGAGATCAAGCACCGTCTTGAACAACAAGCAGTGTTGCTTCGAACCGAGTTCGCGAGAATCGACGCTAGGATCGACGCTGTATCCTAGAATATGCACAACCTTCTCGACTTCTTCACCGATATCCTCGCATTATTGCCCCTCGAACGCCTGGGGGTGGCTGCGGCTGAAATTGGCTGGCGAGAACTGTTTGCTCTGGTACTAGTTGCGATCCTCGCATTCTCTGCCTGCTTTAAGATTGCAGTGACAATCCAGTTGGTGTGGAAACTCTTGAAGGCCTGCCTGAAGTTTTTGATCTGCGTTTAGGAGCAGTAGAGACATTGAAGGGTGCGGGAATTTGGGGAAGTGCGTTCGTTGGTTTTGAGATTTCTTTCTTTTGCTCATGAGGGAGACGGTTGGAGGTTTCTGCAGGAGTGGGTCTCAAAAGTACACTTTTTGTCTTGGAGAGGAACTTTGGTTTGGTTGTCCGGTCTAAAAGGGAGCTTTGAAAAGGAGTATGGTTTACTCTGTCCTTACTGGTACGTGCCAGAGGCACATTTCTTTGGTCATGGGAACATCTTTACTTTTTGGGATCATGGTTATGAGAAACGGCTGTTTTGTTTTCAACTTATCAAGATCTTCAATTCGTCTTCAATGTATTACTTTTAGATAATTTCATATATTAATTGATTTAGACTTTGTTCTGGTTCATGTAGTTCTCAACCCACTCTCGATACATGAACAACAACGTATTGGAGTAGACTCTTTCCATAGATGTGCTTGAGATATCAAACCAAAGCATTTGAATGGCTCGACAAATCATCCGCAGAGAAGCAATGGCGAAGTGAAATATCTTGGTCACGTGTGTCGTGATCCATTTTGTCCATTCATCTCGAGACGCGACATTCGTCTCCTTCCATCTCTCACGACCACACCCAAGTATCAAAATGCGTGACTGTTCTGCCTTTATTTTGCCAACTCTTGGATACCGTCTCTCTTCTTGATCGGATTCTTCACAATCCCATCATGAGTTCGACTGGCATTTCCTCGCCGGAGTTACTGGGTCAAAATAAGGTTTCCACCGATCCGATGCACAGGATCGGCGCACCACTTTTCTCAACGCATCCGTCCATTCAAACGCCACCGGTAGGTTTCCGGCCAGTAGCGCTAATATAATTATGGCTACATCGTGGTCTTGAGCCTCTAGACGCCGTTCTAGCTCTCACGCTCCAATACTATTCCCTGTTGACGTCAGATCTCGATGGTCTCGGCCGCGTATCCCAAACTATTTGACAGGTTGAAGTCAACCACACGTGCGCATCTGTTGTCCCTTCTTTCATTTTCAAATTCTTCTTTTTGGATCAATTGGCGTTCTAGGAGACGCGGTAATCTTATAAATCACATGGCGACTTAATTTTCATAACGACCAAGCACAATGAGTGATCAGAATGCCCCGACCCGACCGTCGTCCATAGCAGAGAATGTTCAGAGGATGGCGTCCGGAGTCGCACAGCCGTCCAAAAAGCCAGAAGATGTCCCCAAGATGTCCAAACAGCCCAATTCGCGACCTCCGGTTGGGATTCGAGAACATATACTGCGGACACCACTGCCGTATTATTCGGGGCCGTATAGTGTGGGCATGATGGATATAGAAGTGCCGGCGCGGGAACCAAGACACTTTTCTGAGATAAAGAGGGAGCACAGACATTTGTTGCAGTTGGAAACGGTGTTATTTTCTGTGTTTTATCCTTCTGGTTTGTATGAGGAATCTCTCATTATGCCATTTTTGTCCCTACTTATTCCTCATCTTTTCTATCGTATTGCGAAATTCCAGCACCAGCACTGACAACAATCAGTGGAAGTGGTCAAGGCAAATCTCCAGAAGGTGAAAAGAGATGGTCACGCCCAACTTGGCTCACGCGTCCCCGAATTGAGGTAGCAAAAGGCTACGGTGAATTCGCTGGCCTTCCACCCTGGTTATCAGCAGTCTGGTTCGGCGTCACAACGGCCTTCACCAAGCTCCCTGCATTTCGAAACTCCAAACTAGCAGAACATTGGCCAGCAGATCAAAACGCCCGAGATGCAGGTACATATCAGACGAAAAACAAAGCCGGCAAACCGCCACCAGGCGAGCCAGAACAACCATGCTTCCCCCTCCTAATATTCAGCCACGGTCTCGGCGGCACACGAACAACATACAGCTCTCTATGCGGCGAATTCGCATCCTACGGTTTCGTTGTAGTAGCCATCGAACACCGAGACGGTTCCGGCCCCCGAACATACATCAACCTCCCCAAAGACGGAAAATTAGAAAACGGGAACGTGGAATTCAGCGACAAAGCCAAGAAAAAGGCATACAGCAGAATGGACTACGTGTTTCCACAACACAACCCCCGCGACACCATGCCGGGAAACAAGCAAGGCGTTGACGCCGAGCTTCGCGCCGCTCAAATCCAGCTCCGTCTAGCAGAAATAGAAGAAGCATACCACGTAATGACACTCATCCACTCCGGGCGCGGCGAAGAAGTAGCCTCCGCCTCCCTCCGTCTCAAAAGCGATGGTCGAATCGGCGGCTCTTCCAGGGGGTTGAAAGGCATCAACTGGTCCGCCTGGAAAGACAGATTTCATCTCCAGCAAGTAACAATGATAGGCCATTCCTTCGGCGCCGCCACCACCGTCGAAGTCCTACGCCACAAAGACGACCTTTTCCAATATATCGGCCAGGGAATCATCTACGATATCTGGGGCGCTGCCATCCAACCCCCTGAATCAGAGCCAGGGCATAGGATACGCGCCCCGCTGCTGGGGATTAATAGCGAGGCATTCATGTATTGGCCCGATAACTTCCAAAGCGTCATGAGTCTCTGCAAAGAAGTCAAGGAACAGCGCTGTCTATGCTGGTTAATGACAGTCCGTGGCAGCGTTCACATCTCACAATCCGATTTCTCCCTCTTATATCCCAAAATCGCCTCTTTACTCCTGAAAATGACGGTCAATCCCCGACGAGCTATCGATCTCAATATCAACGCTAGTCTGGAATTCCTCAAACTCGTAATGCCAGCCCGTATATCGGCCATGAATCGCGGCACGAACGAACATCTCCTCGAAGTATCAACCCTCGATAAATTACCAGAGGACCATCGGCCGAGAGATAACTGGATCGCTGTCCGGCTGCGCATCCCGCATGAGTTTAGAATTAGGCTGACGCCGGCTTGGGCACGACGGTATACGAGGAGGAAAATGCGGAAGTATAGGGAGAGGACGCTGCCTAAGGATCCGTTGGGTCATGAACTTGAGGGGTTGGAGGAGTTGGAGGTGGGTGAGGAGGTGTGGATGCATGTTGCGCCTACGGGGGAGGAGCTGGAAAGACATGGGATCGAGGGGAGAAGTGGGGGTTTGGATAGGGATAGGGGGGATGGGATGGTGGAGGTTACGGGGCATGAGGGGAGGAAGAGGGGGGAGAGGAGGGGTATTGAGCAGAGGTATATGGAGAGAGGTTGAGGTGAGGGAAGTTTTGTATAATATATTTAATGAGCTTCTGATGTACATATTGTAGATGGTATTTAAGTATGACTTACATTTTTAGGGTCTACGAACGGGTTGAAGATTGAAGCGGTTGCCCGCCTCGAGCTTGTGGCTTTTGGCCTATTGTAGACGTCTATCCAAGCTTTTTTTTGGGCGAGATCTGTGTCTAGGTTTGCCCTTGGCTTTAGTTTAGCAGCTTTGCTTCACTGTCTGATGCTCCTTCCTAGGGAAGGGGCACAGCGCACGAAGGTCCCCGCAAAAAGTATCGAGGAAATAGTGGATGAGCCCATTTTTAGTGAGTGGGAGCCTGTAGGAGCCTGTAAGCCCCTGAATGGTCATCTCCCCTGTAGACCCACTATATTTATAGGGGGTGCTGTGCCTCAAACCCCCTGAAAGGTAGTATTTGCAGCGTAGCAATAGGACCAAATAGGGAAATAGAAGCTCCACATTTAGTGCTTGTACGCTGAAATTATAGTGGAGTAATCTTATAGGCTCTTGTAGGCTATCTCACTCACTAAAGTGGACTCATCCACTATTTCCTCGATACTTTTTGCGGGGACCTTCGTAGATGAGAGGAGGTCCCGTACCGTAAGATGAGGCGATGGCTTTGAGGGAGTCTCTGTGGTATTGGAGGATATATTGTAGAGGGGGTACCTAGTTTGCTGATAATTTGCCTTGTTGGTATTTACTCAACGGACTCAATGATGGGAGGAGACTGGCGGGTAGGTATAACTGGTCTAGAAAAACAAGTGAGGTTTATGCAAGAGCCAAAAAAAAAAAAGTTTGAATAGCTATGGCACCGTCATCAGAGAATATTTCCTATACCTCGTGAGAATTAGCTTCTGGTTTTATCTGACGCCAGTTCGAGAAAATAAAACGAATAAAGAAATGTCAGATGGTGAGAGTTGGACTCATGGATATGAGGGACCATGGAAATCTACTCTCCAGGGAGCTCAAGACAAAGGCACTTCCACCTTCTCCCCGAGAATTGGGAGCAAGGCCCAATATTTTCATCATATGTTCTCTTACGAGAACTAATTGCCGCTAGCCCCAGGATCAACACAGAGGCAGCTGCGTCTGTTATGCGCTATAGATCCGTGAACGACTTTATGAATATACGACTTTTACCCTGCACGGACCTATAGCGGATCATCATCATTCAAATAGATAGAAGGGAGCTTAAGATGGAAAGTTGCTTTACGTACCGTTAAGATGCCGTGGTTGAGAAAGATTTTGCTTTATTTAAACATATATCGACGGCGATGAGAAGGAAACTTGCCGAAGAAAACCCTTTGACTTCAAGGCCAAAGAATAAGATAGACTGGAGTGACTCAAAACTGAGGTTCTTGTGACTCATCAGTTGCCGAATTTGAAAGCGGAGAATGAATTTGGAAATATCGGATTATGAGTAAATTGTTACTCACTCATCCCAAAAGACCAAGTATCATGTCTTCCCTGGGAATTGGAGTCTTCGGGTGATTTTCTCATCGATGGATAGAACGGACAAATGGATTTTTACCTGCCTCACGACGTCACGAGTCCACGGCCCTTGGGGCCCTTCGGCGCCTGTTGATCATTATTCAAATAGCAACAGAAGCACAAAACGAAATGAAATATTTCAAATGCCAGAGAAATAACCAGCTTAAACCGTGGCTCAATAAACACATATAATATGAGAAGGGGGGGAAGACAGAGAGAGAAGGAAAATAAATCCCCCGCCGCTGAGCCGCCTGTGGACCGTGCACACACACTTCATCGCGCCCCACAAATTATGTCAACCCTCCTTTATCTGCCTTCCCGAGCTTCCTGATCCAGCATCGTCATCTTCCAAGCCGCGATTATTGCCCATGCTGCACAGGGATCGTTGCAAAATTGCCAAGATGACTTGTGCCCAGGTACGCATCGACCGGGGTAGATCTGCGGGCTCGCCGTGCAGACAGCGCGGCGCGGAACGAATTTGTGATCAGGTGGGAGACGGACAGTAACAGTGGGAGAGTTTAAACCTTTGCTTCCGGCTTCTCTTCTTTCTTTCTTTCTTTCTTTCTGCACAACCTCTTCCGTTCCTACTGTCCTCTGTCAATTGTCGAGCGTGCCTTTCCACTGCTGGTAAGGAAGCCGCGACTAGCAGCTCTAGGTCCTGACACCCGCACTGTCAACGCAACCTCAATCGGAGCTTCCCCGCAATCCCGGCTTTTCCACACAAGATGCGCTCTTCGATCTTGCTGCTTGGGCTCAGCGCCCTGGTTTCTGCGCATCCGAAGCAGGCGGTGGGCGCAAATGGAGCTGTGGCTTCGGAGAGTGAGGTTTGTTCGCAGATCGGGATTGATACTCTGAAAGATGGGGGCAATGCTGCGGATGCTGTGAGTAACATATCCAATGGAAATTTTTCAGGTTGCCATTGGAAGCTAATCTTTGGGTAACAGCTTATTGCCCAGCAATTCTGTGTGGGAGTAATCGGGATGTATCATTCCGGGGTCGGCGGAGGTGGTTTCATGACAGTCCGGTCATCGAAGGGCGAATATGAGTTTATCGATTTCAGAGAAATGGCACCCGGTGCCGCTTTCGAATCCATGTACTCCAAGGATATCAACCTTTCCCTCGTAGGCGGATTGGCGAGCGGTGTTCCGGGTGAAGTTCGCGGATTGGAATATCTACACAAGAAATACGCGTCGAAGCCTTGGAAGGAATTGTTGCAGCCCGCCATCAAGGTCGCGAGAGATGGATTCAAAGTGGGGCCGGATCTTATCAAATATATTGCAAATACGCCCAATAGTACGTTCCTTGTGAGCGATCCATCATGGGCTATCGACTTTGCGCCCAATGGGACTTTGGTTAAGCTGGGCGACACAATGTACAGAAGGCGATATGCGGCGACCCTTGCCACGATTGCGGATTATGGCCCAAATGCTTTCTATCACGGTTCTCTGGCAAATGCTACAATTCATGCTCTTCAGCAGACTGGTGGAAGTATGACCTTGGCAGATTTGGCAAATTACTCCATCAAGATCAGACCGCATTCGAATATCACCTACAGAGGTTTCAAGATTACCAGTGGAAGCGCGCCATCAAGTGGAGCGGTCGTATTGAGCGCATTGAAGATTGTTGAGGGATATGACATGTCCACACCTTCTCAGCTAAACTATTCGACTCATTACCTGGACGAGGCCATGAAATTTGGATATGGTCAGAGGACAGAGCTTGGAGATCCAACATTTGTGACAAATCTTACAACTTATCAACAGAGGATGTATTCTGAACATACTGCTGCGGAACTTCGGGGCATGATTAAGGCAAATGGGGTTTTAATAAATCAGGAATATAACCCGTCTAGCTATGATATCTTGGCCGACGATGGAACCAGCGCTGCTGTTGCTGCTGACAAGAGCGGACTTACAATTGCCATTACCTCCACCATCAACACTCTTTTTGGAAGCCAGCTCATGGTACCCGAAACTGGAGTTGTCATGAACAATGAGATGAATGGTAAGTTTTCTCTCACTTTCTCAAAATGTCATTTACTGACAAAATCCCAGACTTCAGCGTCCCAAACACAACCAACGCCTTCGGCTTCACCGCCTCCCCCGCCAATTACATCAAACCCTTCAAACGCCCCCTCTCCTCCATCTCCCCCACAATCGTCGAATACCCCGACGGCAGCGTCTACATCTCCCACGCCTCCGCCGGCGGCTCCCGTATCATCACCGAAATCCAGCAACACCTCTGGCACGTGCTCGACCAAAACATGACGAGCGCCCAAGCCCTCGCCCAACCGCGTATGTACGATCAGCTAACCGGTACAGTGAGTTTCGAGTACGGGAATCAGGATGTTGGGGGGTATAGTAATGAGACGACTGCATTTTTTAAGCAGATTGGTGCGAATGTTAATTTTGTGGCTCCGGGGTCGACGACGGCGCAGGCTTTGAGACGGCTGAGGAATGGGACTTTTGAGGCGGCTAGTGAGCCTAGGCAGGAGGATAGTGGGGCTTTTGCGTTTTAGAAGGGTGGGTAATTTTTAGATGATAATAAAGATCAATTTACTGAAGGAGCGGGAAGAGAACGCAGTGATATGTGGTTTGGGTGGTTAGTGTTTTCTTTTTTCTCTCTTTGTTTCACCGCTGCCGTTTATGTTGCATCGGATTGGCATATTCTTATATTTTACATGTCCTACTCTTCTTCTGTGCTTAATTCCCTCAGATAACGCCGCAATCCATGGCTAGATTGGTCAATTCTGCTTTGGCGCAGCATCCGTTCACTCGCTGCATTCTCCCTCTTCTCCCACCAAGCCTGGAATCCAAGCCAACCGCCGTCGCCGTCACCCCACATCTCGTCATTTTCTTGCTTTAAAGCGTCTATAGACGAAAGCAGACTGTTTCTGGGAGCCTCACCACACTCTTCGTACGCCCTCAGAATCTTTTCTTCCCCCCGGATACGGTCTTCCAAATCCTTCTCATATAGCATCTGGTCCAAAGCTCGCACGTCGTCGGGGGTATCCATCTCCATGTATTTCTGCAACAGGGGAAACCAATCCACATCTATTTTCGCGTGGGCCCAACCTAGCATAATGAGAGCGAGCTGCTTGGGAGCCATAGTCGCAGGACCGAGTCGCAGACCTAGTTCGTCAAGTAAAATGTCCACAAGATGAGAAACCCAAACACCTGGTGTTTCTCTCAGGCATAAATCCTTTCTCAGCGCCGACAGCGATCGATATTGGCGCGATTGCTCCAACGAGGGAAATAGTTCCGGCAGCTTACTACCCTGGACTCGCTCCCAACCCCACTCCCCAACAATAGCCCTCGCCGGAATCTTCCCCCACACCAAAACCTCCGTCTTATAATCATTCATCACCGGTCGTTCCAAGCCAAGCGACTCCCGCAATTCGTTACACGGCATATAGCTCCCGCATTCCAATTTCGATGCGTCAATGACCAGTATCTTGATCACTCTCTTACGGTTTACGCGGTAATTATTCGCGATGTTTAATGCCCTTAGTAAGTCCGTTGTTGTGGATATAAATGGGCCTGGGAATATTAGGTCTTTTTTGGCGTGGGCTGAAACGTATGTTGTTATTCGTGGCTGTGAGAGGGCTTCTGGGATGGGAGGTGGGTTCATGCGTGCGAATAAATCGCCGTTTGGGATTTGGATTGGGGACCCGAGGTGGGTAGTTCGGAATAAGAGTTGGAATGAGGGGTTGAAACTGTTGATGTGGTCTTTCTGGAGGAGTTGACTGTAAGTCTACGCAGCAGGTGGTGTTAGTCTGGGATTTAAAGATTTAGGAATGAGGGCACATACTTGTTCACTCAGCTCCTGCTCTTTCTTTACTTTCGTCTCGCTCGAATGGCAAGATTTTGGTTTGGGAGTTTCAAGGGTGACATCTTTCTTGGGCTCGCTGATCGCCAAGGACGCGAAGTGCGATTCTAGGTCTGAAAATGCCATTGCGGGGATGTGCTCCACTTGGATTTTGATCGAAAACTTGAAAATGAGAAATTTAAATGGAAGTTAGTAAAGTGAGGAGGTGGTGACTTTTATTTCAGTGAGTGCATTGAATTGTTGGCTGTGCTAGGCAGTGGGGCTGACTGGCCTCGTCCAACAACACCAAGCGAAGGCTTTTCGCCGCATCACCAACTTCAGCCACAATCAATCGAAACCAACAGAAAATTGCCACTGGCAAGGCTGGATTGAAGTTCAATACGGTCTATCGTGGAGGTCGGATTATCCTGCATAAATACGTTACGCTTACTCGTTCTGTTACTTTCGAGGCATGTTTACTGCGCGAGGCTGCAACAACGCTCCTACCTCGTTCGTCGGGAGCGGTATTTCGTACCAGCCAAAGAACCCAACGGTTTCAAAATATCGCGATGAAGTTTTTGCTGCGAGAGTCGGAATATGAGCCCGCGTAACGTCTTGTACTGTCTTTCCTTCATTACAGCAGTGTATTCTTTGGGTCTAATGTCTCACTTCTCGCGAGGATTTATCACCTAGTTGCTGCAGTAATTTCATTCCATAATAAACTTTTTTGAGAGACTTGAAACATGGTATGGTATTATATTCCAAGCTTTACGATATGCGCCGCTTGAAAGCTTTTTGAGTTTAGACGTGGACGGTTGGAGATTCAGTGTTGCAACCTGAAACCGAAGTGGAAGACAATAAAAAAGATTCTGGATGGAGTATGGAGTAAAATCACAAGCAATCCACCAGCGAGGGTCTCGAGCAATGTCAAGTGGATTTTTCAGATGACTTACTGACTTACTGGATCTCTGTTGGCCTGCTCAATTGGTATTCGGTGAGTTCCCAATGTCTCGCACCCAACATCAAGGACTTCCTTCATTTTTGCCTTCGTCCCAAGAAGGATGAAGATTTCAAGGACTCAAGTAAACCTGAAGATAATGAACCCTAGAGACCCGATAGTCTACCTTCCGCTGGGGAAGTGAAGAACGTCTCGTGATCTGAAGTAGAATCGCCCCTTTTCACGGAAGGGATCCCTACTTTATGTACCTTAAAACGACGACTGACTCCCTGATTTTTTCTACGTTGACGAACTAAGACCCATAGAAGTCCCTATAAAGTCTCCCTATACTTGCTATCTTTGGGGCGAATGCGGAACGCTATAAATCACGGGCGTCAGCATGCCCCACCTACTCGCTTAAGCCCCTATCCCAAGTGGCGCGGGGCAGTCAGGTGCCGGAGCTTCTGGGCAGATGATTTGGAATTTTATATACAAGTTTGCCAAGTGAGCCGAGATTGACGATATAGGGATTCTAATTTTGGCATGGGGGATTCCCGTGGGGGGATATGACTCCATCTCCACTGGTCCGAGCCGCGCACGTGAGAACTGGACCGGGACGCTGACGCTCAATTTTGTGGCGCTATGGTGTTGGTCTAGAGAGATCAGATTATTTGATGGTGTTTGGATATTTCTTCTAGAAATACGAGGAATCCATTCTTTAATTTGAGGCTAGATACATGAACATACGTCGAAAATACAAGGCTTTACCCCACCAGAATGCCAGCTCATAACGAGTGTCGAGAAAGAAAGGTCGCAGAAGCATCCACCTGCAGCTTCACTAATAAGCAACATTTCGTAAAGTAGTCTTTGTTCCTGGCATTCTTCCCCTTGCTTCCGCAGACCCTCCATGGATCACTTCTATGTTGATAAATATGAAAGACCACGAGTCATGGGACACTCGTGACGCTAAATGCTGAGTCCTTATAAATTGGCGGCCTTGTTACCAAGTGGAAGTGAGCTCAACCCTATAAATTAAGAGGTTAGTAATGTACTTGATAGTGGTTCTAGAAGAAGCTCCACTTACATCCGTCGACTGGTTCTGGTGCCTGTTGATTTTTCGTGCACGCATTGTATTCAGCAGGTGTTTGGGCATGGATCCCGGCGGCGGCGCAGTCTTTGTTGAGGTTGCACTTCTGGTCCATCGCTTTCTGGAGAGTCTGGTCCTTCCAGCCAAAGATGTAATCACCGTGGGCGGCGGCACCACTGAATCATATGTAAGTCTCCCTCCAAACATTCATTGACTGTGTCTCGGGAAAACTTACCCGATACCCATGCTGTAAGTAAATGGATTTGAGCCGTCTGAGGGGAAGATGCTCTTGTCCATGAAGCTCGATACATTCCACATAAGCTCGTACATGATTTGTGGGAGCTTTACGGGGAAAGCTGATGGGCATGCACCGCCACCTGAGGCTCCATTTCCAGAGTATGCGACATGGCTCTTGTGGTCGGGACTATCGAGGTTCTTGCCATCCCAGCATCTAGAAGTTTCATGAGTAAAATGTAAGATGGAAATGAATAGAGAAGTAATCTTACGCTGGGAAGATGATAGTCTGTCTGATCATCTTGCACTTAGTGTCGAAAGGAATCTCCACAGTATCAGTACCAGTGCAAGGTGCGCCACCAACGAAGTTGTTATCGTTCGTCGAGGTCCAGCATCTGTGACAGATGTTTCCAGACGATACTTTGCTGGTATCAGTGTTGGAAGCTGTTCCAGCCAACATTCGGAAACCCTAAGACTAATCAACGAAAGTCATAAATGCTAAATCCATGAAACTTACCGGCTTGAAAGCTGTAACTTTGCCGCTGGGAATATAGTAGACATCAAGACCGCCATTATTTACGAGTTGCCCTTGTGGTCCTCCGTTGCCAACTTGAGGTACACGCTTGTAAGTTCCGTTCTTTGCCTTGAAAAACATAACGGCAGTCCAGTAATTAGACAAATCTTCCTTAAAGCTACACGAGGTGCAAGTTGACTGAGACGCTGGATCATGATTGGACGGATCCATGGTAACATTGAAGGAGTTACCTCCGACGATCTGATGAAGATGCGGGGTGTATGCCTGTCCGGGATTGACTAAGGGGTCGACACGATCGACAGTCAACTGCGAACAAGCAAAACGGAGCATATTTCCCTGGGCGGCGACATTTTGTGCGAGCAACGCGACGGTGGCAAGTTGTGACCACTGCATCCTGACTGGATTTCTGAATATTAACCTTGACCTTGGTGTTGACAACGACGATGACTGAAACAAACAAGACTAGACTAAGAGACGTATGTCGTGGGATCCTTATAAGTGATGCATGTCCTAGTCGCCACCCCACAACTGTAACTGCCGACGATGGGGAACTGGGGAACCAGTTCGCATATTTTTTGTCATGTGCTATATTTTAGAGTATACAATATGTGATTATTGGCCAGGCATGAACCATGACTATATTGATTCCGTTTGTGCGACCAGGGCAATTGCCGGAGCCCCGAATTTGATTGTTTAGCCAAATAATTTCAAGTTTGGCTGTGAATGTTTGGCTGTAGCAGAGTTGCACTTGGGTATTAAGCCTCCCGGCAAAAAGCATGATAATGAATCGGCGAAGTAACACCGACCTTCGATTGGTTTTCAGCAAGTGAAATTCGTTTCCAAGATTGTCGGCATAAAAGAAATCAGCAATGTGGGCCTCTAGAACTTTCTAGATGAGTAGCATCGCTGCCAAAAGGTGACTGGGCATCGTGGAGTCTGGTGTGGAACACGCTGATCTTTCTGGCCGATAACTTTTCAAAGCTCGTGGGGCTTCCCTCTTCCTTGTCTTAGTCTGAAGAATGTAATCAAATCTATGATCTTCAGTAGCATGGTCGAAGTGTTCATATCTTGATGAGGACGAGATTGGGCTCTGTGTCGGGCGGTCCGCTTATAATTATCGTTCAACTCAGCGAGGGAGTCCAAACCAAGAAAAAGCTCGACAGTGCCAATGAATTTCGCAGCGTCGGATTGTATACCACTTGGCGATTTTGACTGAGACTGGGATTCACCGGCATTTCGATGGAGGTGGTTCCAACGACTTCGCTCAAGCAAAGGGAGAACTTGATCACCGATGAATTGTGGCAGCCAAGCAAAGTGAAACCAATCATCTACCACCAGAAAATTGCAATATGAACGCAGACCGAAATATCCTTCAGATTTGATGCTTTATATGAATTCTATGATGGGCACTTCCGTATATTGCAAGATGCGAGCCCGCCGCCAGTCTTGTCGAAGCGGACTGATCTTTGAAGACAGACTCAGTAAACCGTGCTATTTTTCTCGCACCGCTGGGCTTATCACTGATTCTTTGCAACCAGCGACGCAAAGTTTGTGTTTCCAGCCGCAGCAAAGTCGTGATACCAATAGTTGTAAACATCATGAGGACTGATGCTCGAAGTGTTGGATGATGGGTTCGCGGGTCGGGCACTGGCATAGGCAAATGCAAGATGGTTCACACCCGTAGGACTGAGAACAGTATTGCTACCGCTGCCACTGTTAAAGGAGGTACACCCGGTACATTTAGCAGTGAACTGCCAGTGAGTGTTGTTCACCTTTGTCCCAGTCTTGAATACACTGAGAGAGGCACCAGTCCAAGCAGGGGGCATCACTCGGGAACTCGTGGCTGATTAGCGTTGTAAGAAGCATGACTGCGTAGAATAATCTTACTTTGTATAACGAGAAGAGACAACTGGTTTGTTGTTGTACTCCCAAAACAATGTCAAGGGGTTAGAAATCATAGATCCTCCCCAGGCCAATCCTGTCCAACCGATCACGGCTTTAGGACCGACAATTTGGATCACAGCATCATATGGTGTGTTTTCAGCCACAGGGCTTGGCACAGCAATGCGGACGGCAATGGAGTTGCCTATCGAATAGAGAGCGTTATACTGAGAGAAAGTAAACCCGGTCTCGGCGTCACGATACACCGAAGAATCAGCAGCCTGGGCTGTCCCACACTCTGGACTTAATGTTAGCACAAGAACAATGGGCAGACTTCGGATTTCTACGCACGGAAACCCGTGAGGACTGCCATCCATACAGCGCTCAAAGCCCAACGCATCTTGAATCTTACTCTCGAAAGAAACCTAAAGGTAAGATATAGATTAGCACGGTCCGTACCTGTGAATTGGAATTTGACTGTGTTGAGCAAAGATATTACTCACTGTTGGTTCGGAGCTGCAAGATGTGTTGAAAACAGATGATAAGCAAGGGTAATGCACACTGAAGGCTGATTAACCAATTCCTACAGGGTCGAAGGAGGGAGGAGGTGATATATGAGTAGATGTGCACAAAAGACTGGAGGAGCGTCAGTCGCGTAGATAATTGTCAGTATTTCTGTTGCCTGGATCTATTCAGAAATAGGACAGGTCTCCGTATCGCGAAAGGACCTTCGGGACCCGGAAGCGGAAAGCGAAGAGCATGATACCTTATGGGGAAACTTTGGGCAAAAATGATGGTCCGGAACAGTCATATGAGCCACAGGTAGCTAATCACAGACAGAAGTTTCTGTATGACGGGCTTGGAACCCGGCCTGGAACAGCCTATAATGTCCTCCGCCACAATTCCAGGGGGGTGATATTCGAAGTACCGGAACAACCCTTAACTGCTCAGCCAATTCCAAAAAGTACCACCATGGGTCTGGCGCGGTCCTTTTTATCCCGAAAGTCTTGTGGGGCCTGGATAGCAGGTACAGGACAAGGTACACCCGCAACTAAATGGCGAGGGGCATGATATATTTAGGAGCTGATTCTGAGGCTACACACATATGCCGGAACTAAACTATGTACGATGAATAGCCACGTGGGGAAGACCACAACCCTTTCACGCATTCCATCTGATGAAACATCAGATGCGTCGCATACTACCTTCCACCATCGGCAGAAAGAGGGTGTGTTGAAATATCGCCATGGCGTCAATACAGACCAAGGCTTGCCAACTTGCCAGCTAATTTGATGTCGTGCGGGCTTATGTCAAGATTTGTCATTTCTTCGGATTATCTTGAGCTGATACTGATTTGAACATTGAAATCCTCTGAAAAGAAATTTAATACTAGATAGCATTCTTAAATGATAGTAGCTCTCAGTATCAAGAATCTAGGTGACAAATGTAAGGAGATGAAGCCCCTAAGGGTTACCCCCTGCTTTTCTCTTTTAGGCAGCTGCACTGTAGATTGTATAAGTGAAATTTATTTACCCGCAAATTGTTGACCAAATTGTTTAACCTTCAAGTATGGTGACTGTTGATCAGCCAATAAATAGCCGGCAGACAGACCCATGTCTGGTTGACGCCAATCAAAATTCCAGATGTCCAAACCCCCCATGCTGGCATGCGAAAACCACGTCCAGAGGCGGCGGTATATATTAATTGAACTTATTACGACGTCAGTGGCCAGTCAATTGGACAAACTTCAAGAAGGTATGACGATGGTCGAAAGTAGCCAACTGCGGGGAGATGTGCGTTCTTGATTAGCCTATGGTCCCAATCCCTATTTTTAGGATTGCGAGATGGTGCACTTTACAATACCCCATAGCAATTTTGATATTTTTCCACGAAATGCCCACAAGGCTCGTGGACACATAAAAGATGGTACCTCGTCGTCCTTACCCACGGTCCTATTGGCATCGCGCTTCAATATATCGGACTGCTTCAAGGTGTCATCGATGTTCAGAACATTCCAAATTTAAAGACTCGTGACTCTTATCAATGCACCGAGTCTTGATCATATACTGTGGCTTCGTATGATCAATTTCTGGGTTCTCTTGTCGTAATATATGCCGCCGATTCTGGTGAAATTCGATGACCAGTAGGCTGGTGGTCAGACAATCAACCTAGTCTGTTCGCATGAATTGGACAATACCCCGCTTTAAATATATGTCATCAAGCACGCGGCTTGATATGCTGAAAATCACTTAGAAGGATGTACGCTGGAAGATTGAACAACAGTTGGTTGCACAATGATTTGCTCCGATCTTATCTCCTGCTACATTTGACGGCGCGGCGTTTAGTTACTAGATAGACAATTCTTCCACAATATAAGTTTCCTAGATTTGATATTTGTGATTCAAGATACCGCAGACGTAAAATTCGTCTCTGATCATCGCTTGGAATCAAAGTCATACGAACTAGACCAGTTCTGAATTACTGGGGGCGGATGACCAACCAAAAGAGGACTACAGTAGCCCGAAATAGATCGGTCAATTTATTTTCAGAGCCTCCTGTAAGTGGCTAGACTACATTAGGTATTGGTGAAAAAAATCGGTAACGTATCAACCTTGCTAGTAAACAAAAAGCCAAAACCCCTTTCCCACAGGAGCCTCTGGCCTAGGGGGTCGGTCACGTGCGCCGACAGATCTATCGTAAAAAGAGCGGCATGCAGAGATCTGAAGCTGAAAGCAGCGTCCATAGGTATTGTGCTAGAGAATGAAGGCAGATGAAGATTCAGTCATTCAAAAGTAGCCAAGAAGCAATAGTAGAAACATACTTCAACACTCTGAAATTGCTACAATGCAATGAACAGCCGCAGGGCGCGTCACAATGGGGTCACTCGGAAGCCATCCACGAATTCTATTCTTTGCTAGCGACTTAAACTGCAATGTTGCTAGCCCTGGGTTTCTCTTGAGAAAAATAGGGGCTCGCTTGCGCCACGCGAGCAGACAGCCACTTGGAACTTGTCCAACTCTCCCAAGCTAGGTACATATCTACACGACACATAGCCGATACGAGATGACACTGAAATTATTCGTGTGCTGTAAGCGTGACCATAATCTTATAGACGGAAGCACCTATCGCGAGTTTTCCTGTTTGAGGGGAAACTACGATCCGATTACCGAGCTGGGCCGCTACTAAAAGCCCGCCGTCAAAACGCCATGAAGACTATGACGATCATGAATAAGAAGCGAGTAGGCTGTCGGCGCAACAGAATTTAATTTCGGAAATAAGATGTTCTTACACTCCGCGACCTCTGACAAGTCGTGGGGAAGTCTTAGTGTTAGCCGGCGCCATGAAAGGCGGTTGCGGATTCCTCTTTAGGAAACCAGATAGCCCCTGTCTGTTTAGCCGTGGTATTCCATTGGTTGAATGTATCCCAAATGTCAAATAAGATCAATGGACCGTTCTTCGGCCGTTCTTAGACTCGGTGAGTTGGACTGTACTTAAAATGCAGCTCCCCAGAGCAATTGGGTGCCTGGGCTCCTTGGAATCGCGATCACACCCATAATGTTGGGAAAGAGCGGTAAGTTTCTGGGCCTTCGGGGCACCAGACTCCAAGCTGCTGTCGGAGTCATTGCTGGAATGGACTTTCTGTGAGTCCTAGAAGTTCTTGCTATTCAAACACGATAGCTAATTTGCCCTAGACTCTTTGGATACGATCAGTATGTTGTGAATCTACGGATTCGCCACGCCTTTGGAATTTCAAGTCTAATCATAACAGGGGCGTGACGGGAAATCTTCTGACACTGTCTTCCTTCACAAAACATTTCCCCTCTATCAACATCGAGGCGCCCGGTATTTCAGACGAAGAAAGGAGCCTCCGGTCAAACTACCAAGGAGTGACGGTGGCTAGTTATAATATCGGATGTTTCCTGGGTGATTACTCTTGTTGAGCTAAAGGTGACTATAGGAAATTGACTAAATCCAGGGGCCATTTCGTGCATCTGGATCGGAGACCGTTTGGGTAGACGCCGCACGATATTTTTGGGAACTTCAATCATGATTATTGGTGCAATAATTCAGTGTACATCTTTCCAATTGGCACAGTTAATAGTGGGGCGTATTGTCACCGGCTTTGGAAATGGACTAAATACCTCCACTGTGCCAACCTGGCAAAGCGAGTGTTCGAGATCACATCGCCGCGGACAACTAGTGATGATTGAAGGAATGTTAATCACTGGTGGAGTTATGATATCTTATTGGCTTGATTTTGGGTTCTACTGGCTTAACCCAAATGACGTATCATGGAGATTCCCTATAGCCTTCCAGATCTTCTTTTGTATTATCATCCTGAGTAAGTGTCTTTCTTTCATTTCCCCCCTTTCACTCGTCGATATTTTGGGATATTAACCGTGCGTAGGTTTCGTCATGAGTCTCCCCGAGAGCCCAAGATGGCTGGTTCTGAAAGAAAAGAACCAGGAAGCGATGAGTGTGCTTTCAGCCCTGAACGATGCGCCAGAAGATAGCCAATTCGTTATGAGCGAATTTACGGCTATCAAAGATACTGTTCTTGAGATGCAAAAGGGAAGCTTCAAGGACCTCTTCACTATGGGCCCAGATAGGCATTTTCATCGAGTGGTTCTTGCATACGTCAACCAGGTGTTCCAGCAAATCTCCGGCATCAACTTAATTACGTACTACATTCCCACGGTTCTTCAGAATCAGGTTGGATTGGCACCTACGACTGCGAAGATTATCGCTGCGTGTAACGGAACAGAGTATTTTATGGCATCCTGGATCGCTATTTTTACAGTCGAAAGGGTCGGTCGTCGGCAACTTATGCTCTTTGGTGCGGCTGGTATGTCAATTTGTATGGTCGTGCTCTCAATCACGCTCTCCATTGGCGGTACCAAGGCCGGAATTGCTCAAACGGTCTTCTTGTTCGCTTTTAACACATTCTTCGCCATCGGATGGTTAGGGATGACTTGGCTATATCCCGCTGGTAAGGCTCAATTTGAGTTGAGGTCAAGAGTGCACACCACTAACCTACTTTTAGAAATCGTTCCTCTCAAAATTCGTGCCCCTGCGAATGCCCTTTCAACGAGTGCAAACTGGCTTTTCAATTTCATGGTCGTTATGATCACCCCCGTGGCTTTTACCAATATCAAATACAAAACTTACGTGATATTTGCAGTGATGTAAGTAAAAGTGTCCGGTCACTTAGCTACCATTTCGCAGACTAATTTCGCTTTAGAAATGCCTTTATCTTCCCCGTCGTCTACTTCTTCTATCCCGAAACCGCGTATCGATCGCTCGAGGAAATGGACAGTATTTTCCAGAAGACTAAGTCTGTCTTCACCGTCGTCCGCATTGCAAAGGAAGAGGCCCGTCGGTATGACAAGAATGGAGAGATGCTGATCAACTATGAGGAGACGGAAGAACACAAGCAACGGGCGGGAAGCGTTGCCCAGGCGACGGTTGAGCATTCTGATCAGAGCTAAAGCTGTACAATAAGCGAAGATATGAGGCCTTAATACCTCGGCTATCATATTAGGTCATGCTTTTCTATTGTTGAGATCGTCGAGATGCTGTGAATCAACTATATGAGAGATCTGCGGTGTAAGACGAGAGATAAGCACAAGAGCAGTTGAACTGAAACGTTCGCAACAAATATCCATGACTGTTCAAATCTATAATTCCGAATTACCCATATGGGATAATTCATCAAATTTAGCATAGGAAACCTTTAGATGTAAACAATGTCATCTGATGCAGCCTTTGATGTTGTTGTTTCGAGAGAAACCGTTGGTACTTGGAATTTAATTGATCAATTCAGAGTAAAATAGGACCCCTCCAGCACCACCACGAGCTCTTTGCGCCTTCTAATTTTATAGAACAGTTTAATTTGAGTTTCCGAGCCTCACTAAAATGCTGAAAAATAATTATCAGCCTTGTGGTAACCAGCCACCGCATGCCAAGCAGTAAATTATTCGGTGTCTTTCATCCAGGCTGGGGGCGATAGTCTCGTTGCTGAGGCCTTTCACATATCGTCTCTCGGGATCTAGCCAGCTATGCTAGCAAAATCGTCTGAGCCTCGGTTTCTTGAATGCCAAGTACCTTCTCGCCGTGCATGATGCCATGCACATAGCAGTCCCCCACCATATAGTAGCAGTTGACATGCTTCGAATCAGAGGAATATGGTCGAAGGACAAACGGCACCTGTCCTCCAAACAAAACCCAGATCTCATCACCTGCTTGTACGGACTCTCCCAGTCCCATAAAGCCTTGGCGGGTTGTAAAGAAGTCCTGTCCTTTTGTAGCAATGAAAAAGGATTTGCGAATGTCTGCGAACCCTGGCGACGCTGTCAGGTTTTGATCTTTCGCTTCTTCATCACCAATGAGCCACTTTCGAAAGCATTGATACGTTGAATCGTCCGAGTCATTGGCTCTGCGAATCGTCTCACTATCCTTTTGGTGGACTCTGATCGTGTCGCGGAGCATGCTGCGCCAGAACGCCTCTGCCTTTGTGCAGGCGCTTGGGTAGACTTTCTTGCTGCTACAATCCGCCAATTTTTCCCACGCTATAAAAGGTTGAGCCACTGACCCTTCCTCCCATGCAGCAGCAGTTTCCGACACTTGATCAACTCGTATTCCGCGAAGTTCTAAAGTTCCGGTTTTCAAGGTATAGCGAAGCTTGTGCAATCCACAAGCATTGAAGACATTGCACCACTTGATGCGCTTGAGGATGTTCTGGAAGAAGAGAACACTTCCAGCATTCTCAGCAGGAAGCAAATCCATGACCCATGATGGCATGTCCGGCCGATGAAGTCTTGGTCCAATCAAGGCATTGAGATTGCCGTCCGATTTAATGAGAGCAGAAGTGGCTCTTGCGAATGTTTCTGCGATGCTTAAAGTGTAGTCCGGTATGAGCAATAGATCATTTTGACCTTGCATAAGGCCTAGTAATGCGTAGATTTTATCTTTAGGATCTGTCGCTGCTTTGTGCCGCAGTAGCCACAGATGTTCCAAGAATGGGGACACTGCCATGGATTTGTCTTGCGTGCTGTACATCATCTGGGATCTTCCCAGCTGCAAATTGAAGAAAGTTAGCGGTGTCAATCTTATTGATACTATGTCTTGCCAGACTTCAGGCGATATTTTCCAGGTTGCTGAGAAATGACAGCATGCTCCAGGAAGATTATGTTTCAGGTAGCTTCTACAGAAGTCGTAGAGCAGCTCTCCGGGCACTGATACGGAGCCCAATGCTAACGTTGCCTCTCGTGACAGCACGAATTCCTGAACCACCCACAGCCTGGTCCACCACTGTAGACGTAACATTTTCTGTAACGCTTGCCAAGCGAGTTTATAAGCGTTCGCTATGTGGAGTTGCCCTTTGTCATCCGCCTTGAACAGTGGCTTCTCTGTCCAGTGCTCATCGATCGAAAGTAAATACAGCATGCCAAAGGCAGCCAATGTCTCACTTTCGTGGTTCAAGAAGGATGTCATGCTGCAGATTTTCCCAATATTCTCGCGAAGCCATTGTATGTCTTTCCCATCTTCCAGAACAACAGGAGACGATTGTAGAGAGCTGCTCTTAGAAATGGAATCGCCCAGCCAGATCATGATCTCACTTGCGCTCGAAAAGATCTCGCCCATCAATGACACCTGATAAGAGCGCTCGTCGAGGTTTCGTTGGTTTATGGAGATGGCATCGATCCAAAGGACGCGCTCATGCTTTGTTCTCCTAAGCCGACGAAGCGCGGTCCAGAGGTTTGCAGTAATTGGGCACGGCCTCTTGTTGACCTGGATGGTGTTCACGAAATTCAATTTGCCCCATGCGTATGAAAGTCCCTGATACAATGGCTTATCGTCGAGCGAGACTACTTGAAGGCTGCAACATATCGGCTCCTCCCACGATCCTGGAAGCAAATGCAGAAGTCGGATCTGTCGTTCGCTGGAGTCGAGGTCTTCGTATATGTCCGTAGAACCCATGGTTAAGAACAGATGCGCGTGTACGCTCAAGAGAGAAGATGAATACCTGCTCTGACATTGTAACATCGTACAATCTAACGTTCTCCGGTCAGGATAAGTACCCCAATTCTGATGTGGCTGTATCCTGCAGGCAACACGGCTTTGGCCGATGGCTGTCGCCAAGACAAAGCACGAGGCCGCGCTGCTGTTACGAACCAGAGCCAATGGAAGAAGCCACACCGGCTATACCACGGAGGATCACGGTGCTCACGAGTGATAAGAGTGAACCGGGTGATCACAGCGATCTATTACAATCATTATGTATTTAAGACGGGCAATATTTCTGGTAAGGAAATATTGCGTTCAATCTTTACAAGATACTCTTTCATTAGAACGACGTTGATTATACCCCACTATACTTCGCTTGTACACTCCTCTCCAACGAGAATCAACCCACGTCACCGTCACCATACCCCATTATAGTCATAACACAATCTTACAGTCACGTACCATATTCATACTTGAGGTGTGCTTGCTGTGCGCTGCCATGTGTGTCAAACAGGCTGTGTTAGTCCTGCATACGATGAGGTTGCTGCCAGCCTGGGCTTTTGAGGCTGAGTTCTCCTTAGATTCGCTCTCCCGTAGCACATAGATGCACTGTCTGGTGCTTGAAGACACGTCACCATACGAGGCTCATGTGATGCCAAGATCGAGTGAAGCTACATTCTCCCGCGTCTGCCCCGCCCCAGCCTTGCGATAGATTCATCAACATAGGATAGCACGAATCCAGACATTACGATGATGAATGCTACTTGATCCATCATAAACAGAATCTCACTCCCAGCAGTTTATCAACGCCCACAATGACTCTGATCACCACGAACCTCAACAAGGCTCTGGAAAAAATTCAATACATTCAATATATAGACCTAAGTACAGGGCTCTTGAAAGATTGGAATGGAAGGAATGTCCTTGAAGCAGGCCACTGATACCACCTGGAAGCGTTGACCAAAAGGGGAAAGATCGGTGACATCCGTTCGAACCATCCACCGGATCACAATCATATGTCCATCGGATATATTACTCAATACTTTCCCGGTCTGAATTCTATGGAATCGGACCAAAGTCTGCGAATACCTTATGTGTGCCACGCATCGAGAGCGGGGAACCCAGACTATCGGTATGATATTGGGCCGCATCTTACGGAGAGTAACTTATACAGCAAGAGAAAGTACAAGAGATACAAAAGTATTAATACAGCGGATGAAACTCAATCTTTCCATCCGTCCCCATCAACTCTCTCCCTTGATCGAAACCGTACCAACTCAATTCACTACACTTCCACTACCAAAACAATGAAGCTCCTCTCTCTAGCCGTCTTCCTCTTCCCCATCACCACGCTCAGCACCCCTATCTCAACCGACACTACCGCTGTCCTCCCTCGAAACGCAATCACCGCCCGTGATGTATGGTGCTCCAACGTCAGTGGGAGAACACAAGGCTGCGACCTTCCAGCCGGTACACGCTCCAGGGCTGTCTCTGCTGGATCACAATTTGGAGTGCAGTGCAAAAGGCATGGTCCAGGTGTGTCCGGTCCTGGAGGGACAAATTATGTGTGGGATTATGTGCCTGGGTGGGACTGCTACATCTCTGCCAGGTGGACAAACAGTGATTGCGAGGGTGAGTTTATCCCAATGATTTCTGATTTTTGGACTTGTGTTGTGCGAATAGTGAAGATGCTGATGTGAGTAGACCAAGTGGGTTGGTGCCCGTGGGATGGAACGGACACGTGGAAAGAATAGGTTCAAGAAAAATGCCTTTCGCTAGGAGCGGAGTGATGGAAGGAACGCTTGGGTCTACTGTAATTCGCCTTCTACTGTAGTCTTTCGGTATACACACAAGATAGCATTATACTAAAACGAGTATATCAAGAATCAACAAACGCCGAATTTGTTTTTCTTCTATAAGCCGTTTGCTTTACTACACGCCCGTCCTTCGCCTCCTGCTCTGTCTTTGTCCTATGTTGGAAGAGGTGCAATATTCCCTAAAACCTCCCTGGCGATTTACTTCCTCCATTTCTGCTTCCTCCGAACCGGCGCCACCTCCGGTCCGGTCCTAGGCTCCCACCCCGACTCCGGCTGGTTTCTACGGCCTTCAGGACAGTACCACATACATCAGCTGTAGAGTGTAGAGATAATTGCGACTTGTCCTCGGCTGTTTCTTTGTCGGGTGGCTCAAATCCTCCTATCAACCTCTCCATACTTTGGTGTTAAGACGCACTAAAGGTAGGTGGGGGCGTCACAAGTGTATGTGAGCGTGGCGGACGGTGCTACCCGCGAGAATGCTTCTTCCAATGCAAATATCAAACACTCCTGGGAAGTAGTAGCTCTCCTGGCAGATCGCGTTCTACAAGAGCTCGATTGGCACGATCGGTCATGGCAACTGTTAATTAATAGATGAAAGAGTGAACAGCAGAGGACGGGTGCGGCGACTTTTGCCAGTTAATCAAAGTAGTCATATAATGTTCTTCCGAAATTTTTAGAAGAATGTTCGCATTTTTACCATAATCTCGTAATTTATCGATATATAGTAAAATATTTAGGAAAATCGTATATACGAATAATATAACTGAAATTATTATATTAATTAAACTGGAAATTTACTAATTTATTTGATATAGTTTTTGTCCTTTTTTTATTTATCTGAATAAATTCGGCAAATTAATCTTTTTATATTTTATATCTTAAAATTTGGGAAATATATTTTTATTGAAATAAAGTTTCTTATTAAAATATCAATCTGCAGGGTGTAGAGGCGAATAGGTAATAAATAGTGAATATTTCTATATTCGCCTCTGCAAACTCCAGTGTAGCTGTAGGATAATCCGGCCTCCGAGCTTAGCTCAACTAATGTAAAGGGATAAGACAGGAGTATACCGCATCCCCTTAAAAAATGGCGGTGAACGCACAAAAGCAAGGAATCTTGAATGGCTCCGAAGTGAGTTATTAATTAAAGATACTATCTACGGAGTCTTTTATAGACGTAAGGCCTTGTCAAGGCTAATGAGCGTGAGCGGCCTAAGGCCAAAAGAAAACACACTTCCTCCATCCGTTTCCACCGCACTACAATATTCAAAATAATTTGAGTATAGATTTTTATTCTTTTTTTTTCTCTCGCCATAGGTGGTTTCTTGTTATACATAGATGGACGTTAATGGATAATTCTACAATCCCCAGAACTCCAATTGAGAAGGAGACTCACAAAAACTTAACATGTATCAATGCCCTCCCAGTCGGGCGCCCATGCTTTTCGCCATCATTCTGGCCTTTCCTTACCCTCCCAAGACGAAGGCGACCACATCATTATGCCACCACCCTTCTCAATCGCCGCATTGTACTCATTAAACGGCCCCAGCAGCTTAAACCCCACACTCCTGTACATATACTCTCCCGGTGCGCTTGCTTCCAACCCAACACACACCCCTTCCTCCTCCGCCTTCTTGATGACCTCCATCATCAACAACTTCCCAATACCCCTCCCCTGAAACTCCGTTTCTACAACCACACTTTGTGCGTACCACCTATTCTGCCTTTCTGGCATATGATTCCAATGCTTCTCATTCTCCATCTCGTCCCACTTATTAAAGTCCGCAATCGCCTTTGGATCAACGGCTTTGTCTGGGCTTATCCATGCCTGAACCTTGCAATAGAACCAGAAAATCCAACTCAGAGACCACAACCAAATGCTCCAGCGACTCGCAATTTGCTTCTTTGCGCCTTCGTCATCACCTAATCGAAGGAACTGCGCGTATCCGATAGGGTACGAGGGATTGCTGGCTGCGCACGCCACGAAAGTCAGATTTCGAGGATTCAGTAGATTTTGTTGGTACCTCTGCTTGAAACCACGAAAGTAGTGAGAAGGGTACTTATGGCGGTAAGGCGAAATAAATTTGGTGAGTGGCGTGTCCCAGTAAGTCTTGGCGGCGATTTCACCGATGCGGTAGGCTTCCCAGATGTGCGCTTGTCGGATTATGATGGGAGATTTCGCACTCGGTGATGAAGCCTGATGCTTTCCAGTCGTTTTGCCATTCATTGTGAGCGACATTTTGGTAATACTATAAGGTTTCGTTGAAATGTGTTGAAGTGTGTGGAAGTCACCCCACCCGTAACAATCTGAAAAAGTGGAATGATGAATGTTTGATGGAATGAGAACCTGGTGATGAGGATTTTATAAGGTTTGATATACAGTCATCGATTGACTCTTGGCAAAGATTGTTGCCCCGAAATTCCCTTGTAACCTCAGGCGGCGTGAGTCACGTAGAGAAAAATTTTGAGGAAAGGGGGGCGCGCGGACTCCGTGCACACACGTGATCCCCCACTTTCCTATTCCGTCTCGCCGCGAGAGTGAGTCTTTCGTTCGAGTTGGCAGCAAAATTCGTGGCTATATACGAGGCGAATGCTCAATTTGTCCCACCTTCCGGGTTTGAAATCCTAGCATTCATGTTGTCGGAGTTGCCGCTGCTAAAAATACATAGACGGCGTTCGGTGTTCGGCGCCATTCGTCGAAGACTCTTCCATTGCCAAGCCGTGGATTGCAGTCCAGAATGAGCGTACTCAGCGAGGTACATTTATTACGGAAGCGGCGAAAACAAGCTTTGGGTCTTACAATTCAGCAAAAACTTTAGAGTTCCACGAATGCAGCATCGCCGAGAACTGGATCATAATCTCCCACGGGGTAGTCCAATATCGGGGCTTGAGATCCAAGAGAATCGGGAGGGGAGAGAGTTTTCACAGAGCCTTTCTCGGACAGACTCTCGCCGTGTTTTCGAGAATGCTCGAAGAATTTATCCTTTCTTACGAACGCTCTCTGACAAATGGTGCAACGGTATGTTGGTGACAAAATGTGCCGTGTCTTTTCGTGCCGCTCCCTATCGGCCTTTCGAGTGAAAGACATCTGACAATAGTTACACAATGATGGATTTCTAAAGCAATTGTCAGTCAAATCATCATTCAACAGGTTGTGGGAAATTTGCCTCGAGGAAACAAAGCTTGAAGTACTGCGTCTGCTGAATACGGAACCAACGCTTTCTGGCGGTGATTCAATGCTTTCAGAAAATATGCTAGCTCTGTCATCGGTTTCAGAGTAGTGTGACTGAAAAGTGAACTGGTTAGGACTGGATGTATAAGACGTCGTTTCTCTGTCTGACTGGACTTCCTCGAGTCCACCATTATCACGGGCAAGATTAGAAAGCTCAGATATATCAGAGAGTGGCTTGGGGATGCCCGTTTCACCAGAGAGATGTAAATCCATTGGCAAGCAGCTAAAATAGTCAAAAGTCTGGGGTGGTGTACAATGCTTTACATTATCATCTCCCGAGGTGTTGACACCGCAGCGCAGACTGTGCGAAGACCATGGTTGTTCTGTGGATGAAGTCGGCGAGTACTGACTGTGCAGTAAATCTGGTGATACGGACTCCCCGTTGAAACTATCAGGCAACAACAAAACACCGGCTGACACGAGATTGGATTCGGGGTCACTCGTCGAACGCTGAAAAGGTTGAGCAGAAATAGATGCCTGGTAAAAGGAAATGTGTGCTTGGCGATAATGATCGAGGAGAGATTGACTTGATCTGAAAGCAATTGGAGACCCTCCTTCGGGTGGTCTAATATTGAAATAACAGCCAGCGTTCTCGCAATGAAATACCAAAGAATTTGGGGATTCAGGTTCTCCACGAGCATAAAATTCTCCGAGGTCGTCCTTGTACCAGAGATTGGTCTTCAAGGAGTTGAAAACACAGCGCTTTACAGTCCGCTGGGATTGTTCCACTGGCTGTGAATGATTCGCAGGCGACCACTCTTCATACAATGCCTCCACTTGGAATTCAGACAAGATGATGCCTTGTCCAGCCTTGTCCAAGGGTCGTCTTCTCCGATCAGGGGGAGAAGCCGGCCCATAGTGGCCATAGTCTTTTATGTGCATTTTGACGTGATCTTCTCTGCTAAACCTTTTCCTTGCCGACCCTGAACTCGAGTATTTGCAACCTTGTGTTGTGCAGTGGTAATATTTCGCGGGAATTGGCGACTCTCGGTGGCAAGCCTCGTGGTGACGATCGAGGGATTGTTTCTGCGAGAACTTCTTGGGACATTCGGGTGCGGGGCAATTATACGGCTTTAAATGACCATTCTTGTGCTTACTATGACACATTAGCCATTGGCAGCAGATACAAAGTAGTGAGAGGGTAGACTTTTTCTTGCCGATGGTCGCAAATCGCGCGTTGCACTCTTCACACGCGTAAGGCTGTGCATCTGCGTTGCGAATGAAGTCCGCTTCCAAGGGGCTTTCTTGGACGATGTCATTAGGAGACATAGTGGATCTTGGCCCCGCTACTCTAGCGTGCGATGTATTTGGAGGATCTGATTTTTGTGACACTTTGTGGATCGGAATGCGAGATCCCAGCCTGTCGAGACGATCCTCCGTAAATCTATATGCAAGTCCTGTGATTGGCTGACACCCAAGCCGTCCTTAGTCAACTGAGTACCAGCCTGATCCTGAGGAATTTATTTTGCGATATAAATAGGCTAGCATTATGATGAGTCTAATTACGGGGAAAATATTCATTTGATTCGTTTCGCGATATATCTTAGAAAACTTGAACCACTTAAGAATGAGTGGGACAAATAAAGGGAACGCCCTAGACGCCTGCTGGACTACTATGTATATCCCTATGACCACGATTTGTTGTTAACTTCCCGACTTTTGCAAATTACCAAGGAAAGTTACAATAACGGCACAATAAGTCGAAGTTCCCACGAATATCTCTTGAATGCCAGCATCAGTCAGAAGCGACATCATGATGGAGAATACAAATACGAAAGCCAGAACCACAACTGACATGCAGGCTCCGCTCATGGAGGTTAGAAGGAATAGAATAACGGGAGTGAAGAGAACGAGAACGGCCAGGAAGACAACCATTAGCCTGGCGAAAACGTTGACCCGCTCGACTGAGAATAGCTGCACAGACGGATCTCGGGTTCGATGCAATTGCTTCTTGGTTTTGAGGTATTTCTATTTTGGTCAGAGATTACTGACTGCTTGGGGGTACAGCGATCCATGTATACCTTTAGCCATGAGATTGGTCTAAGCTCGATATGGCTTCGAATGAAGTCTTCAAAGCTATTTCTTCTCGGTGGAACAAGGGACACGAAGTCCTCGTGATGGAATATCCAGTCATATTCGCCCTCGTCAAGTGGCTGGTTCTTCCAGATCCACCTAAATACACTGTTGTGGTCCCTTTCGGGGGTCTGCGGCAAATTCTTGACCTTCTGATATTGCAGCAGCAGGGAATCTGTCATGTGCCTAGGTCAGAATAGAAGTCTAATGAGGTAGCGATTGAGATGCTTACTGTAGTTCGAAATTTTCTGTTCCAGCATGGTGAGCAAATCTCGCTTCTTCCTGTGAGCCGCGTCCAGATCTTCCCTGTGGTAGGTGGTCTTGAGGCGATACAGAGAATCTTCGCTTTTGGAGTCTTCTTGGTCTAGCTCTTCTAATTCCGTCTCCAACTTGGTTATTTCAGTCATGTACGTGATCAGAATTCTCGATTGAGATTTTCCGAATCTTCTGAACATCGCAAAGTTGTCACAGCTATCCATGAATGATGCGACTTGAGGCCAGCCGCACGTAGCCTCCTCGTCTTGAAAGTTGAACGTCAGTTAATGAAACGGAGATCTTTTACTATTTTAGATTGCCCAGAAAGGGAGGCCTTACAACTCGGATATCGAAACATTTTGTATCCACGCATGAATGCGGCATAATTATCATCCTCTTGGGAGGGGGCTTTGGATTCGCGCCAGAAGGCATGGAAAATGGAGTAGATCCATAGCCAGCACAGTCTCAGCGCTGACTTACGTTCTGCTGTGTTGTCAGGAAGCAGATTTGGTTAAGTGTGTAGCTTTTGAACCTTCGGCTTGAAGTATACTCAGCCCTCCCTCAAGATCACTCTGCTTCCCTAGGGTGCTTTGATCAGAAAAGCCACCCAATGACACCGTACTATGACCCGTGCTAGCTTCTCACTGAAGCCTTGGTCAGCTATGTCACGAGTCTCTAGGGAATTTGGTAGCTCGGAAAGAGTAGACAAGGTAGCGGTTCGAGACATATTGCAGCTCACTTCCACTAAAAAGAAAAAGATCGGAAAGCGCTGTAGAAAACGTGTATCTGCCCTGAAGCCATCGCAGACGAGTTCCACGGGAGACAGTTTTTATTAACATCGACCAGGCGAGGCTGGCTAGGTAGTCAAAAGACGAGGTAATTCAGGTGAATGCGCCCGAATTCATCGCAAAGCAATAAGTTTTGGCGGTGTGCGTTGATGCGAGAGGGCGCGATAGAGACCCAAAGAAGCATGATGCAGCACTGGTGCAGTATTCCACAAGAAGTGGAATATTCAGCTGAGTATTTCATAGAACATTTCTTTTCAAAAGATAAGAAGAGACTGCGTAGCTCAAACGATATATAGAATTCCTGGTTATCCTTCCTCAAACTCGTTGAATTAACTTGAAAGAAACCCCGCGGTCACTTCGAGAAACTCATCGATCATAGTGCCCATTGAAGATTATCTCAGATCCATCCCCAGAATGCACCCTCATGTCAAGACTGCGCCCGGAAAACCGGGATCACAGCACTCGTTGCATTTCATGGCGTTTCCAGAACTCATGTCCAGAACCCGAAATGGTGCTCCTCCAATTGCCAGACGATGCAAGTCGAGAGAAACCATTCATGCGACGAATTGCAATATGCGCTTTCATGAGATCCAGTAAACAAGAATAAGAGAAAGTTTGTAATGATACATAGTATATTTAGGGCCCGACGTGTATAGTTTTTGCACCGTTGATGGGGACAATCAACCCCACCAAAATAAGCGAGCGACCTCGATCCATCCCCAAGATTCATCCCGAGATGCGCCCTGACGCCCTTGATGGACGATTCTTAGGCTTCACAATTATGCAGCTGAGAATGAAAAGCAATGTGAGGCTGGGAAATTCCAAAAGCAGCATCAACTATTCGAGCCAAACAAGCCAACTTTAGTTCTCAGATTGTCGCCGCTTGACTCTGGGCAAACATTGATTTTCTTTTTGGAATAATGGCAACGACCTTATCGTGGAACACTCATAACCTTTGTAGAAGTTCCCCAAGAACTTTCTGCATTTAATCTGAAATACAAATTTGTTGCGATACAGCTCGGTCCACATGAATCGGCTACGTTCGACCGTTGAATTCGGCGGCAACACACAGGTGCAAAGCGTTATTCCCACCTGGAAATTTCCGAGAATGAGTATTCTACCATAAAGGCAGTCCTAGAAAAGCACTTGGTCCGACAAGTCAAACGCAACTAAGCCACATGGAACGAAAATCGAAGCTTGAGATCATCAACACTGCAGTCAAAGCCAATAAAGTCGGCATGCCTGACGATTCGCGACCAGAGGGGTCAACTCTCAAAGTGCGACGATAGACAAGAACATTTCGATCCGCAAACAGCCGAGCCTGATTCTTGAATACTACGTCTTCGAGCCTGTCAGGTAAATATCCTCTGTCAAACACCAAGCTGCGCGGCGCTAACTTTCGCCTGTCAGCACCAAACCTCAATTTCAATCTTCAACAAACCGACATTTCACTTGAAATGTAACCAACAAACGCAATCGATCTAAAGAGAAACATGCGCACAACACAATGAGAAATAGGAGAGGCAAAGGGGACACGAGATTGCGTTTTTGCGTTGGCCGAGCCAGCGCAACAGCGCGTCTCACAAAAGGACCACGGCGGAGCCTTGCCACACTTGCCACCCATCTCCCATTCGATCGCCACCTGAAAATATTTTCAAAATGACTGACAACACTGGGAAGGAGGCCATGACCCCTCTCCTAGTCTTTTTGCCTGGTTTTGGCATACCAAATGGAGCGGTGTGACGAAAAGGGTTGCAAACGGGAATGTTCGTACTCCTTTCAGTGACCACATTGGCTCTTCGCTATGTTCTAGATTGTTCAAGTCTAACAGAATAGTTTTCCAGCAGTCCGTAATGGGCACAATAAATCCCTCGGGGCCTCATAATTGGTTGGCTGCGAAGACTCGTCACTCGATGCGGCCATTTCACCATTCTAGAATCTCTCACATGGATACGGCTTCCCGATACACCCTTGACGAGCCACTATTATGAAATTACGCAACGCAGGGATGAATCAATGGGTAGACCATATAATCGGAAAGATGCAGAGATGCGCGCAACCTTGCGGAACCACACTCCGTCAATACAGACCCCACTGTCAGAGGGCTCGCTCGTCAAACCGCAGAATAGATCGACTAAGCCGTGACTTGGCTGCAGATACTATCTATCCTTGTTCTGTACATCGAGCATCCACATGGTCCAACATGAAACAGGACCAGATAACGACGGTTAGGAAAACTATTCCCGGCCTTACAAATACAAGCTGTTCCACTAGGAGGGCAGTTGCATCCGCCACAGCTATCTTTCGCACACCTTCTCAAAGTTCTGGGCACGTTCCTCCTTTGTATGATCGGAATAAGAATGACAGTGTCAGTGGTGGCGTTAACGGGCAGCCTTATGCAACCGCCAACGGCCCCGCCGATGACTGAGTTCGCCATACCCCCTCGCGAGGCTGAGACCATCGACACTGTTGAATTGACAACTCATCTACCTCTGATGACACGAACCAAAAATCGCACCCCCGAAGTGGGCCAGCGCTCTCCATCTCCATATTGACATTGGAGATTTTATAGCTGGAAAATATCGTTGTCGCGCCCGAACATCACGTCGATTAGCCTAACGAGCGAGTATGCCTACCGCGGGACCGCTTAGCGTCTGGTGATTATCGGAATTTGAATGTCATGCCAATCTCATGCCAATCACAGAGTTTAGGCCTCCCAGTGCCAATAAGATACGTCACTGAGGTAGAGGCGAAGCAATGGCCAAGACGACACGATACTTGGAAGGTTTGCCAGGGGCGCGAATTTCGATTCCTTGATATCTAACGTCGACAACCAGCTACAACCTTCGAAATTCCGTGAAACAGATTCTGAAATTCCATATCAGATAAAATCTCCAAGCTTAAGATGTCCGATCAAGCGATCCCGAGTTCACTTACAGATCTGGTTTCCGAGTTGGCGACTTTTGGATCTCGCCACGGTGACTCTTCGGTTGGGGCGAAATTGTCCAATAAATTCGACGCTGTCGACGGTTCCAATCCAAGCACTACACTCATTTCGCAGATGGAGAACACTGCCCAAGACTTGATGGAGTACTTCAACCCTTCAATTTCAGAAGTAAGGTGCCCTTTTCTGACAAGTCTTGACTTCGAAGCTAAGACGTCTGCTAGATAACTGGACTTCTGTCTGCGAACGCCAAAGGTGCCCAATATGCGCTCTATAAATTCCAGAGCGGGATCAAAGAATACCGCGCTGCCCATGGACCCGGAAAAACAGTTGCTCTAGGTGGATTTGTCCGTCCGCGGGCATTTGGCATCTTCGCCCCTGCAATTCCAGGTTTCCAAACTTCAAGGGAAGCAATCTCTACGTTGGTCAATCAAAATGGTGGGACGTTCGGAACTGTTTCGACCGGTGGGATTGTGAAGAAGGTACTTCCCACCCTTTGAGATAATCTTGCGCATGCTGATCGTTCCCACAGCCCACCACCTCTACGCTTCCACGCCCCACAACCGCCGCTCTTCCGTCGTATGATCTAACCTGGGGGGTCGTTGGGGAAGATGGAGACATGAAGCCTGTACGTTCTTCCATTTTGAAAAATGCCTTTCAGTCACTAATAGTCTTTTCAGCCCACAACGTCTCCTAAGCCGAAAGCTGGTCGTCGCCCGGTTGTCATTGGGGTCCGCGATGGAGTAGATGCTTTTCAATACTTGCTGGGGCGCAATTTGCAGATCGAATAGATGAGTTGGATCTTGGTGAGTGCCAGAGATAGAAGGGCGCGGCGGCTAGAGAGGCTCGCGCTGCTCCCCTAAAAAAGCGGCACTAAATATTGCGAATCTGATTGTCCCACCCGGCCTGGGACATTCAAAATTAGTGCCGCTTTTTTGTTCAGCGTGAGACAGGGAGACTAGGTGCATTGTCCGCTTGCAAATGCACATACTTGCCATGCTGTCGATTGAGATAGATTTGTATTAGCACCCAAATAGAGTACACAAAAGATTTCATTACCGAGACTTACTTACGCTTCTTCCTTCCGACCACTCTGAGATAACAGATGAGGATGAAGAGTGTCGACCTCCGCATCAAATCCATCCGATAATCGGCCTGCGGATGTATTCGTCCACCCCCTTCAAAGACCCTTGAGAACTTTGGTGTATCTCGCTCCGTTCTAACCATAACCAAGAATCAATTCTCATACAAATTGATACCAATTTGCATTGATTTCTTCCAACATTTTCCGCACGTCGTTGAAGCCCCTCAATCGTCGTTGAATTATCGTGAGGCTTGTCGAATGAGGCGCCCCCACGCAACGCATCATGCAGCCAGGGTGACCCATGCCCAGCCTCGATTGTGCCGTTTCCCCGGATTCGACAAAGAGGGAACAAATCCTTCGTCTAGGGTGAGAGCTTGGTGAAGTGATTGGCGCCATGATTTGGAACACCAACTCATGCCTTTGAAAGGACCTGCGTGTAACCGACGGTCGGCCTCGATCTTGCAATTTTGACGTCTTTTGCCTTTTGTACCGACCTATTGCTAATACCCTCATAGGAGCGATTTTCCTCTCTTCAAATGTGACTAGAAGATATGGTGCTGCTGTGCCAATATAGTAGTGCAGGCTGCGTACAACATCCCCTACCCCTCACTCCCAAAAGGCCCTGGTCTTTCATCACTAGTGCCTACTGAATACATCGCACCAATGATCTAAGTCCAACCGGCCCTGCTCATCATCCTCGACGTATGGCATTCATTCGTGAATCTTATACCAGATACAGACTGAATTTCGGTTCGTTTGCGTCCTCGATATTCTCGACGGCCTCGATCGACGAAATTCGGAGGAGGAATGACAATGATCATGGCGGGAACATTCCCCCGCGGTGCTTTGCCCTAACAAAACTATAAGTGAAATATTCGACATGGCTCCGCAAAAATTCTAAGACTTACCTCATTGCCATTTGAGACTGTGCTGTCAGACTCTTTAGACCCGTTCATGCGCGCACTGAAAATCACGCTCAAATCAAACCCCTCGTCCCCCCTCCCCCCGCATCCTGTTCAGCAACTCTCAGACGAATAGCAACCCTCCCGAAATGATTATACAAACATCCAAACCTCACCCCAGTGTCATAAAACCGTACCAACAAGCCCCTCATCGCAACACTTGACTAGTTGGCCTTCAAAACCTTCCACCCAAAAGCGTCTCAAGCTCCAACTTACCCAGTGCGACGAAATCGTGAAACAAAAGAGAGCGATACTTTTGTGAAAGTTATGAAACTGGAAGAAAGATAAAGTAGGCAGAAGTAAAATGAGACCAAGGCAAAATAGGCAACGAAATATCTTCGCCACAAAGCTGAAGTCCTCAGGTATCGAGATCCAACACTAGTCAAACCACCAGTCCCAAAGTCCTTAGGTAGAAACCAGAACCCAAGAAATCGATGTGCTGGCACAGCGCTAAGGTCGTGGCGCTTGAGGGACCAGGGATAGGAAGGTGTTGCGATGATTGGCCCGAACGTGAAAAGGATAGACTACTAACGTGTGTAAATAACATGATCTAGTAGATGATAAACTGCTTCGGGGTAGCGATATCGGGCTGGAGATATAAGGGGATCGGCAATGATGAGTGCTATAGCAAACAGAAAATTCTATCTGGTATATTCTATACTGGAACATGAATGTCTTTCAGAAAGGTTTTCGACTGCCCAAGCCGTCTAAGTAATTTTCGGTGGCGCTGAAGAAGGATCTTCTTGCTCAGTTTCAGATGGTACTGAACTACTGGCATCTTTTGCAATCACTTCTGCCCCTTTCTGTTCTAACACATTTACGTCGGAAACCGGTATATTCAATGGTGTGTTTGGGGGCTGAATATTGGAGTCTGGATCCTTGTCCGCCGGCTACAAGATTTTAAAGTCAGCATTTATTGATTTAGAAGTCATGGTTGAGATGTAACGCAGATTTTGAAGTTTTGGGAGTTGTGAGATAATTGAAAGGGGCAATAAAACTCGCAAAGCATACTAGGAATGGCAATGAATGACGTGGGAATTTTCATACCGTTGTTGCAGCCTCATTTACAGGGAGTGTAAGATCAGCTTCTGGCGTTGCAGCCTTGGATAGTATCTCATTCTCTGTACCAGCAAGGTCCGGACTGGAAGCGGGCATTCCATGAACTGGCGGTGAAAGGGTATTGAGCTGGATATCTTCCCACCCAGTAATATTCAGGCTATGGTATGACGAGGACTCGCTTTCTGACCGGCGGAGGTGTTGCTCTCCCGCCTTAGGTGGAACCGTCTGGAGATTTGAAACGGGAGATGCACTATTTGGTCTTAGCCATAGGTAGATAAAACACAGAGTCTGGAAGACTTACTCTTTTACCGATTTCGTAGTTGAATTGCGATTCGTTTCGCCATTGCCCTCATTCGAGATGGAGGCTGATGGCTCCGACTGGGGACCTTGACCACAAATGACCCTGCTCTCCTCATGGTCACCATCACCTAGATCGGCAGACGTTGAGGAGCCGGAAAGCACGCTGCTTGTATCTATCTCTTTCCCTTTCCCTTTGCCCTTACTTTTAGGAGTATGTGTCTCTGTGTCAACGTGCATAATGGCACCCTGATTATTCCTACGCTCTCTCAATCTCTTACTCAGCTCATCTTCTTCCTTTGCAGATGCTGAACCTTTGAAAGGATGTTTGAGCAAATTCTTGAATCCTTGGATGTTTTTCGCTTTTCGCTGTTTCTCCTGCTGTTTTTGGGTTTCTATCTCTTCGTAACGCTTGCTTATACGAGCCTCAAATTGCATCTGAGTTGACGATGGTTTTGTTGGGGGCATGGCGACAGGAAGGACCGCTTTGCTAGGAGCAACACTTTTGGAAGGCACTGCAGATGATATGTTGTCAACCACTGCAGTACCATTTGAGTTGGATCCCTGCTCTCCCTTCTTCTTCATACTCTCCTCCACATCGAACGCGAGCTTCCTTGCCGCGGTGTCAGCAGCAGACAGCGCCGCAAGTGCGTTCTGCTCATTGGCGTCGGCGGCACGATCGGCAATGGCAGCGGAGCGCTTACTAATACTAGCCATCTTTCGATTAGTATTGGCATTTACGCCGGCGATAGCGACTGTGGCTGTGGCGGTAGCGGTAGCAGCACCAATACTCGCTTTAGTCCATACGGGATCGAGGACTGCTGCCGTCGAGCTTGCCGCCTGTCCCACTTTGAGGGGCAAGGATGATATTGCTTCGAGGACTTCTCTAGGAGAGGAGACATTGGAGGAAAGCGGCCATTCTGTTGATATGGTTGGTTGGGATGTTGAAGCAAACGAGGTATTGGGATTTAGGCTGCTCGTTCCTAAGGTTTGACCAGGGTCTCGAGAGGATTTTGAATAGGTTCTGATTCGTTTACCTATTTCGCCGTCTACGGAATGACGTCTCTGACCTTGCATCAATTTTTCACAATTTGCAGTTGCTTGGTTTCTCTCGGTCCTCATTCCTTCGGGGTTGATAGTCCGTGTCTCTCTTCGAATAGTCTGTGGCTCTCTTCGAGAGGGATATGAGGGAGGCGAGCTCTCAATTCCGTCACCATAGTACTGGCTAGAGGTGTAGGTGTCGTTAAAGGTCACCTCATCTGGCGAGCGCCCACTCAGATTGTTTCCGTTGTCATTCCGCGCCCGGCTCGGGCCAACATTCACGTCCGAGGTTACCTCCCCATCAGAAATCGCGAGAAACGGCCGTGCTTTAGCTTTTGATAGCGAGGAGGACGAAACTTGTTTACGGATTATCAATTCGAGACTTTCTGATATCCGGACATAGTTGGGGTCGTCGTTGTCTGTGAATTTGGGCGCGTTCATGTGGTTGGCATCAAGAGCGATTGGTTCACTTTCCATCCCTTCAATAATTGCAGACTTTATGGGGACAATCTGGACCTAGTCAGTTCGGAGCTTGGAAAAATCTAGAGAGCGATTTGTTATACCATGGATTGGTACAAACCAAATAATGAGGTAGATAGTGTTGCGTAGGCGGAGACTATAGAAATAAAAGCACGCTGTGAAACAAGCTGAACAAACTCCTCATTTTCGCTCTTGAGAAGTTCTTTGCTCTTTCCTGGTCCATACAATCTCCGTTTGCGGCCGAGAAGACCTCGAAAACGAGACCACTCATTCAAGTCTGATGCGAATTGATGTTTGAGCACACTTTGATGTGGGGTTGCAATAAAAATGACGCCGCTTGTCAAAGAGTGAACAGGAGCGTATTGATCAGGACTTCTCAAAGACATCATTTCTTGTGAATAAAGCAAGGCCTAAGGTTCGATCAGATTATAGAGCATTCCTGGCAGGATATCGCGAAACTTGCCCTCTTGAGTATGAGTCCGCCAATATCATAAACGATGAATATGATAGGGCGATCCTCGGGAGTCTGTTCTTTGGTTAGCAAAAGCTTCGAACTATTTCAGATGTTGACAATACCCAACTCAATATTCTTTTCCTCGACAAGTCATGTACAAGGGATTTTGCAAGATCCTGGATACTCTCCATACTTTTCGAGTTTGAGAAACCGGCATAGCCCCAGGTGAAGATTCGAGCCATAGGGAAATCACGAGGGAGTAGGTCTCGTAGCCACATGACGCCATTGGCCGCAGTCCATGTGCGCTCTGAATCCCCGGTGAAACCAGGGATAGCGACGATGCTTCAAGAATTTAGCTTCAATCCCTAGAAGAGTGGAATATGGGTTTCTACTCAGCAACAATATCTGCTGGATCCACAGACGCTTCGTAAATAGGGTTCAGCCCTATGGATGATGATTTTCGATTTTTCTTGTTAGGACGTGCTGTCCTTACAGCTGCAGCTGCAGTACCGGCGCGGTCTGGCGATGGGTCCATAGTCTCTTAGATATTGTGCCTACCTAGAACGATGCCTTCAAATAAGCATAAAATGTTTCTCAATAAAGGAGTATAGAACGAACTGGGCGGGAGGGAGAGAAGGGAAAAAGGGGACAGAACCGAAATGGAAAAAAGAAAAGAAAGAGAAAACAGGGTCTGATGGGAAGCTGAAAGAGGCAGTGGCTGAGATAATCACAGCCTTGTACGACCTGTAGATTCGCTATGGTTGCCTTGATAAGCGCCACCGAGTTTCATCATGAGGCTGGACATGCGCCGCCACTATTAAAAGGTGCCAGTCCGCCTTTGCTACCGATGCCAAAGGTCTAGGTAAATGCACATCGTGGTTCGTAGTCACATGCGGTAGCCTGCTGCGAACAACGACGCTTTGGAGATGTGGGGAACGAGCCTTGACGCAAAAATTTCCAGAACACGAATTGCTAGCCATGTGCGCATACTACCCAAACTGTCATTGCATTGTATGGTGTTAGTCATGACTAGCCAACATTTCCCCATTTCGCTTAAGCCATCCTGTCCTAAAGCCATGCCTAATGTGATGAAGACGACAAAACTGAAGAGATATTTTTATGTTACGAAATTAATGATGACCGGAAGAAAGAACTGCAACGAAGGATCTAGACACACTTATCAGCTTCGCGTAAATGAACATTGACCATGGAATGCAGAAACTCCAAACTTTTCCGCGAGGCAAGATTAAATCTATTGTACTTATGCTGCAAGTACGAGAATGTTAGTTGAGAGACATGTCTAACGATCCTCTACACTCCTTCAAAATCTCTCGCAACTTAGCCGCTGATTCGTCCGCGCTCAGATTTGTGACATCGATCTCATAGAAATGAGAAACGATATCGTGAAGTTCATCCCTAGCGAGCATTAGCAGAAGAAAAGTCGAGGGCTAGGAAAGGAGGGCACATACGCATGATTCTTGGGATCAATCATAACCAGACTACTCCTCAACTCCTTTAATCTCCACGGCCTACACACGCACACATCAGCAAAAAAAGCCTAACATCAAGCTCATAAGAACCCACACTCACAAAATCTGCTTCTTCTTTCCCCCAGGAATTTCTCTGCCTTTAACCCTCTCCTCACTAACCAACCTCCCCTCATTAACCCCCGCCTCACACCCCAAATTAACATGCACAAACACCCACCCCCTCTCCCTAACCAGTTCCACATGATCCGCCCACTGATCAACCCCATGTTCATTCTCCGCAAACACACTCGTCATAAGCACCACCATACCTCCCTGCTCCTCTTCCCTAATCTTATCGAAGAACTCGGTTCTCAGCACGGTCTTGCGGGCGGCGTAGTAGGCAGGGGAGTGTTTTTCGTGCGAGAGGAGCACGATGTCGATTACGGAGTGGTTGTCTATTAATTGTAGTTTGGAGGCGGGGAGGGTGGATTGGAGGAGGGAGAGGAGCGATTTCGCGATGGTGTATTTTCCGACGCCGGGGAAACCGTTGAGGAGGAGGAGGATGGGAGGGTGTGTGGCCGCTGCTTCGTCTTTTGCTACTCCTCTAGGAATCGTCGAAGAAGCGCTTTTCCATGGTACGAGGAGCGTAGGACCGTAATCCTGCTCCACGCCCGTCTCGCAATGGGCACCTATTCGCAGTTTCTCGATTTGCTCGGGGCCAGCGAATTCGAAACTGCGGAGCTCGCTGGGCTGGAAACGAAGGCCTTGGACTAGGAAGGCGGCGATGCAGCGGTGCGTTACGATGACGATGTGCTTGTATCCTTGCTCACCGAGATTCTTCAAAATATTTCTCACGCTCTCGGCTCGCTCTCTTGCGCTTTCGATACTGTGCTCTGGATAGTCCCATTTTGCTGGCAGGGATTCGAAGACAGAAGGCTGGAGTTGAGGGAACTTGACAGCGAGCGCTTGGCGGCCGACGCCTTTGTTGCATTCTGCGTCGTGGGCTTCGCGGAGATCGGGGCAAATTTCTAACTTCGTACCGGAAGAGGGAGCAAGAAGACTCGGGAAGGCGTGGAGTGCTGTTTGGATCGTCCTAGTCATTGGGGAGACTAGGATGATGTCTGGCTGTACGCCATTGGGGAGCGTGATACCCTTGGCGGCTTCTTCCCCTGCTGGCGTGAGAGGAGGATCACGGTATGGATAGCCTCGTTGGACACTGGTGTTTGTAAGTATGCTGGATTGGGGGAGGAGATTGAGGGGGATTGTACTTATGAAGAGACTCGCCGTGGCGGAGAATGTGGATAATTGGGAGCGGAGTGTCGGCCATTTCGTTGTTTTCAGATTGGAAATGTAACCTTTGATGGGAAGGAATTTGGTGGCGAGGGTGGTAGTTGATATTTTCGCGTATTTTGTTGGCGCGGAGACCAGAATGGCAACTCTTTTCGACGACAAATTAATGACTTAGATTATACGTGATTTAAGAGAATGACAATGTAGAGTGGTGGATTCTTTTTTACAGAAAACGAAAATGAAGGTCACGAAGGAGCAAAGGGAGGCCACTTTATAGCTTACGTTTGATCTGGGATAACTCAACTAAGGTTGGTGAATTATGAGACTCGTGATTCAATAACATACTATACGTATCAGTAGATGGAACGCGGCCAGAGAGATACAAGTCCAAGCAAAAGTCAATGAGATGCTATTACCAAGATTGATGTTTCAATTTCTCTGCTGACATGTAACAAGCCTGTGGCCGAAGAATGAATCAAACAAACAAACACCCGCCATCAAGTACGTTTGGATCCATCCAAGCAAAGCAACATGAAAGCATTCTTCAAAGCATCAAAGGAGTGATCAAATCAAGGTGTTGATTATACAGAGAACAGGCATTGAACGAGGAGGCACGCAGGCTTTTGTTGAATCTGATTTTCTTTCGCGCAGTCAAACACAAGCTAGCATCACTTGGGTAGCATGACAACTTACATTCGAGAGTTGATGATGATCAGGCACAGATTACTAATATAGCTTCGACTATAGTAATCAATGTACATCCATTGAAGCACCTAGTGCCAATAAATGGCTTGGGCAAGCTTCATGTATCCAGAGCCGCCCTAGTATTCACCATCGCTCTCATCACTCGTACACTCGGAGGGCTCATTAAAGTCCTCTTCCATAGAATAGCGTCGTGCATCAAAAGCTTGTTCTAAAATATCGACAGAGTGATCACCATAGCTGTGTAAACACTGGTGGAAATCACCAATTTGGTTCAAGCCATACTTGACTTCCACGATGCTGATCTTCGGCAGGATCCAATCCCCATGCCGGGCTTTTTCTCTCCTGAGCTCTAGGGTGATATATGACCTTTGCATTTCAAACTCATCTCCATAGTCGATGCACCTATAGGCACTCTCGAAGTGTATGTTTCCAGTGTGCCGAAAGTATCCCCTCTTAGACATTTGTTCAAACGCTTGCTCCTCTTCCCAATCTCGCTCGTTCTCGTCATCTTGGGCCGGATGTGGTGGATGGATTTCTGGTCCCTGTCCAGACTCTTCTTCGATGCTGGCGATTTCGCCATTAGTATCGTCGCCTTCAGTTTCTGAGTCCCCAAACCCCACGAGCTCTTCATCTTCGCCCATCTCGAGTACCTCTTCAAGACCAATCCCATCTTCAGACACAACGAAGGAGAAATGTTCCAGTCCTTCAAGTTCTCGAAGTATTTGGCCAGGCGAAGCATTCAGTTTAGGGTGGTTGTTACTGGATTCTAAAAGACCGTGAAACATCTCTGATGTAAACGCCGCGTTCTTGACCAGTTTCATGCATTCCATCTTGAGGAGTAGGGTTCGCTGCTTCTTCAGACAGAACATGGGGTCGCTGATGAAGACCGTATCCTTCTGTAGGTCGATGAGGGTGTCAAAAACATTGGTATATCCCCTGATTGCCTCCGATCGAGCTTCTTGCGAAGTTCCCAAAAGTGCCGAAAGTCCTCCCCTTCCATCAGAACACGCCTCCCACTTCTTGGCATTGGGTTCGTAGTATATCTGGATGACGCGGGGGCGTATTCCCGTTGCAAGTTGCCATATTTGACGTCTCAATTCAACAGGAAGTTTTGGGAAGAGGGGAAAGCTCCGGTCTGAGCTTTGCGGCTGTGATTCTGGCAGTGGTTTCGAATGGCAGTGGCCTCTGGGTGGACCCCGTGATTGCACACCGCCAGTGCTTGGTGCAGAGCGTCGAGCTGCAGCTGAAGCGACCATACTTGGCGATGACGAGAACTCAACAGAGGGAGATTATTGAGGAGTGAAAGTGTTGTTAAAGAAGCTCACATTTGAAGCTATCCCCCATTAGGATTAGCGTCGCTAATGCGGCCGCGTAGTTTTGCTGATTTCCAGACCTGCAGTTTCCCAATTCAAGCCCTCGACATTACATAGGCAAGTCTGGAAACTACGCCCCATTATTGGAGCTCTTGGTGGCTGCAAGAATTTTCCCCTCTTTGAACTGTACGGCTTTGCTCACTCCCACAGTTGTGGCCCAGTCGCTTCCCGCGTGGAGAACGACCAGTTGCGGCCGTCTCCCCCGCTCCCCCCAACTATCAAAATGTCCATGTACGGCGCCAGCCCCAACGGCCTTGCCGATATGCAAGAAGGGCCCAAAGCAAATCAAGCATGTTTGACTTGCAGGAAACAAAAGCGCAAATGTAACAAAGCTCTACCAGCCTGCGCGCTATGCGAGCGTATGAACCGCCATTGCGACTACACGGACTCAACCCCGCCCCCCACATCTGAGGACTTCAATGCCTTGCGGATGAAGCTCATAGAGCTTGAATCACGACTAAATGTAGGAAATGGGCTTATGAACTCTCCCACACCTTTTACTACCCCGTCTACAGCCACACTTGCAGGTTCAGAACCGCTTGGTCCTCCGATACCCCAGTTCAGCCCCCACCAAGAAACGCCAAGCCAATGGCACGGGGTCCAGAATCGATTTCCGGCGATTGCTTTTCTTGATAAAGAGGCTTTCACTTATGGAGGGTATGGAATACCTTGTCTGAAATCCCACGGTAACTAATTTATGTCAGCATCAATGTACCGAAGCCATCTATTGAGATCCCTGTGGTACATATATTATTCTCACGCTAAGAAAATGTCCCGCTAATCTCAATACAGGACGTACTGGATCTTCTTGGAGATGGCTCATCCGTTCAAGCAATCATCACCGAATATTTCGCTACCGTCCACAGATGGATGCCCATCATATCCCAGAAGAGAATGACCCGAAACATGGCCAACCCCATCTGGGATGCCGGTCCAGACCTCGCTCTTCTATTTCTCTGCATGAAGCTCATTACATCAAGACCTCAAGATGGAATTGAGAGCTCGCAAAACCCTGTATACCTGTCTGTCAAGCGATTTATTGCCCTCCTGGAGATGAGTGGAGCCGCGACTTTAATGATTTTACAAGCCAACATTCTTATCATGTGGTATGAATACGGCCAAGCAATTTATCCCGCAGCTTGGATGACTGCGGGTTGGTGTGTACGATACGGTAATCTCTTGGGCATCAGTGGACAGAGTCAGGCGACGCAACTCCTAGGCCGGCCAGTACGTACGAAGTCGGTTGGGTCCTTTGCAAATTTGCTGATATTACTGGCAGAATACTTGGACTGAAAAGGAAGAACGTAATCGAACTTGGTGGGCAATTCAGATTGCTGACAGGTAAAATGCTTGAATCAACCAAAATCTACCTAGCTAATGTGCAGCAGAATTGTTTCAATCGGAAGCCAAGGATATATCATGAACTCTCAAGAACCAGGGGACGAGACCGTCTTACCTACTAATGACATTGCATGGGTAAGTCGTTTGCCAACTCAGTACCTGCTCAAAATAACAAGTATTCAGGACGAAGGAGAACTGTCATCGGACGTTCCATATCGTCTCTCCAGCTCACTCGATGAGCCCGTCGCCCCCTTCGGCCGTCTCTGCCAAGCATCCTCAATGATGGGCAAAGTCCTCCGGCACCACCACGGCGAAAATGTACCCGAAGAAACAACACGCTTCAGCCTAGCATCCCAATTATACCTCGACGTCTCAGCTCTAGCAAGAAAATTGACCGAAGAAAGCGCCACAGTTCCAGATTACATTAGTCTTACAGCCCCACTAGGCCTCACATTCAGCGCCCTATCCGCTCTCTGCGATCCATATTCCTGCCCGACTCAATATGGTATGAAAGCTGCAAGTACAGAGGCGGCTAATATGCAGGTACAAGCTATTGATGGGCTGAAGACTGTCTCGAGGAGTATTTTGGATTTCTCCGAGCAAGTCAATGCCGTTACTTCTACGCCGCAAGACCTCGACCGCATCAGCCCGATAATTATGGATTCCTTATATGCGGCAGCGGCGAACTTTGCGTGGCTGGTGCGAGAGAGTGGGGACGAGAATTCTCAGATGGCTTTGGATTCGTTACGACAATGTTTGAGGAGACTCGGTACACGATGGAGAAACGCGGCGGAGTACGCTAGGTTATTGGAGGCGCAGGAGTTCCAGTACGCGGTTGGTAGTGCTGGATCGTGAGATATTGAGGAGTTATGATGTGGGGATTATGAATGATGATACCTTTACTTATGACACCGATAATCAGGTGATGCGGCGAAAATGGGATTCAGGGTCTTAACATTACATTCTAGTATGCAAATACAACTCTCAAAAAAATCGGAAACACCTCCAACGCCATGCTATGTTTCCCAAACATCCTTTCATTACACATATATACACCCCACTATTCCATCCAGAAATATATACAACTCATTACTCATCCTCATGCGCAGCATACTTACTCCAACTCCTAATCTTCGGCCCCCAATAATAAAACGCATACGGAACCGGAACCATAAGCGCTGATATAGCACCCAGGATCGTAAGTGTCCAGTGGACGCCTAGATTTTCGTAAAACCTATCAAATCACATTAACGACCTGCCCCAAGATAAAACAGGGCACAGGGCACAAGAGAGGGAAAAGAGACTCACGGAATACCAACAACCGTCATTCCCCCCGCAGCCACATACCGAATCAACGTCAGACTCGCCAACGCGCTCGCGGCATACATCTCATAGCTGTCGATTATATACTGGTATGTGCTTATGAATATACAGAGTATGCCGTAGCCGAATAATACGGAAGCTATGAGGCCGCTCCAGTAACCTAGTTCGAGGGAGCGTCAGAGAATGCGGGGTAAAAATATGAGGGAGGAGGACGAAAGGAAATGGGGGGGAAGAAAAGAAAAAAGGGGAAATACTTATTGAGGGGTAGTTCGTCCAGCCCATCCAGAATAAACTTATCGGAACAGCGGGGGCGCCAAACATTGCGAACCAGAGGCGTTTTTCGGGCGGGAGCTTTGCGTCTGGGCCGTTTTGCGCTTGCGCAGCCAATAAATCCCATTTCGCCCAGTGATGAATTAAAGGGACAAGCAATGAGGCGCCGCAGAGCCCGACTGCGATGCCGAGGAAGGAGAGGCCCGTTAACCCTTCGGAGAAACCGTAGGTGTCGCTGAATATGTAGGTGTAGCCATCCAAAAAAGTAAAGAGGATGATGTATACTACTGTAAGATACAGCGCGAATAAGATGACGATTGGTTCGCGGACGGTGAGGATAAATGGTCTGTACAAAGCGTGTAGTAAACGGGTCCAGAAACTGTCGGCGCGGATTTCGGTCTGTGCTACGAATCGCTTGTCCCCTGTAATTTTCCGCAGATGCGCAGCTTTCCATTTCAGCAGTATAGGAGCGAAGGTCTCCGGTTGGAACAGCAGGATCATGATGAGGACTGCGCCGGATACTATGAGCGTTATCCATTCCGTCCACCTCCAACTGACGAGTGAAGACTGCCCCACAAATCCACCTACTACAGGCCCGAAAATGGGACCCATAAACGCGGCGTTCGCGAATACAGGGAACGCGTACACACGCTCCATCGGGTTCCAGAGGTCGGATATACTACCCCCAGCACACGTCAAAGGCGTAGAGCCAAAGAACCCAGCTAGGAATCTAAACACAAGCTGCGCACCAACATTAGGAGCCAGCGCCGAAGCCATGATCCAGATCATGTAAATAGCCATCGTAGCTATATACACCGGATTCCTGCCCACAGTCTCAGAAATCGGACCAGCGAACAGCGCACCGAAGCCGAAACCGATCAGAAAGACGCCTGTGCTAGCGAGGACTTCTACTACTTCGCTGACGTGGAAATCGCGGGATGCTTGTTTTAAAGCTGCACTGTCGACGGACGAGGCGAAGCCGACTATGAAGCCGATCCAGGCTATGAGGATTGTGGCTCCGATACGTGTGAAGAGTGACCAGTTGTGCGGGTTCAGGGGATCGGAATCATTTTCATAGCCTACTACGAAGACGGTCTCGCGCTCTTCTTTCTCGTTGCTCATTGTTGATTTTGACTTCTTGGTTCGGGTGTGTGTGAGTTCTTTGGATAATTGACGTACTTCGATGCCGGAAAGAGCGTGTCCCATTTGTATGCCAAAAGACTGGTTGGATTTGAGGGTTGTGAGGGTGTTGGGTCTTTGCATTTCTTCTTTGCTTGAGTCGTTTTGGGCTGGGCCATTGGAATCAGAGGGTAATTCGCCTTTCTCTGCATCGCGGGAGTCGCTGTCGTCGATTGAGGATGGTCTGTGGCCTAATGTTTCGTCGCTTCCTTGGGGTTTGGAGCCTTGCTCCGCGTTGCCTCGCGAGAGGGCTTCGGCGCGTTTCTTGTCGCGCTCATATTGATCTTGTGCGTGTCGGCCGAACCGTTTATATTGGAGGTAAGACTGCATTCTGTCTTCAAAGCCCTTGCTCTGAAAGTACAGGAAATGCAAAGGAAACGCAGAATGAAGTGAAAGACTAGAAAAGTGAGGGAACAGTGGAATGGCTCATATCATCATGGTCTGGAGCACTAGCTCCATCTCCATAATGGTAGGCGCGATGGGCCTATCCGTAAGACCAATCTCCATATCTTAGAAAAAGTGTATTACTAGAGCATGTTGATTATTGAAGAGAAAAAAGCTGACGTCAGGGGGGAGTGAGAACGCCATTTTAGTCCGCGTTAGCTCACGGGTATAACGGCGGCTATCAACCGGCAGTGGGGCCCAGACTCTTCAATAATTATCTACACCAATAGATTTTTGGGGTTTTTGATTCGCTGCTTCGTGTACTTTTTGTTGTGAGCTCTCAACTTCGCAGACTTGTGCGGTCATTTCACGGTTTCGGCGGAAGGTATCCCCTGCCGAGTTCTGAATCGAATTCCGCGAAGTCATCACTGCGGCTCGTAGCTGAACTCCTGACCTACAGGGGCTGAAGGGAAAAGACAATCGCATTTTCGTCTATCATTTTGCATGCATGCGGTATCTAATTGTAATCGTACAGCTTTTAGCAGAAGCGGCTCGTGTCTCGGATTCTAAAACTTGTAAATCTGATCCTTGGAGTATCCAAGCTCTTGCAGAATACTTCCATCAATCTCACCCTGGTCCGAAGGTGACTTCTTCACTCCCGAAATAGCCTTATACATTCCTGGTGGACCGCAGACGAAGATCTTGATGTTTTCAGACTTTGGCTCAGGAAGAACGGTCTTCAATAAATCCTTGCTGATGTATCCTGAGTTTCCCTTCCATTCCTTTGGTGGCTTGTCCAAGACGTAGAATGCGCGGAATCGTTGAGGGTATGTGTTCTCGAGTTCCTCGAACTCTTTCTTCAAAAGAATATCCTCCTCGGTGACATTTGCGAAAACGAGGGTGACCTTCGTCTTATCTTCTGGGTTCTTGAAAATCGCGCGGGCGAGTTGGTACATTGGCGTGATTCCGGTTCCGCCGGAAATCAGCGCAATGTGATTGTGCTTGTTTGGCGTCCACTGATATTTTGGGATTGGTCCCTTAAAGTCAAGCCTCTGACCTGGTTCCATGTTGTGCATATGCTCGGACATTGCTCCATTGGGGTATTTCTTCACGAGGAGGTCGAGGTATCCCTTCTCGTCTACACGAAATTAGTAAGCGTTCAAGACTTGGGACCGCCACTTCCGTACCTTCATCGTTGACTGGAGTATATGGCCGAATAGCAGGTTTCTCCATATCCGGTCCCTTGTATTTTGTGATGAGCGCAGATGCAACCGCCAGTCCGCTAACCTGGTCTCCCTCAGGCAGGTTGAATCGGAACTTCTTGGTGTTGTGGTTGATATTTTCGACGCTGTCCAACTTCAAGCTGATGAAACCCTGATCTCCTCCAGTGAACGCCTTTGCAGCTGGCGCACTTCCCTGACCAACAGCCTCTTTGACTTTAGATTCAGCTTCTTTGGCAGCACTCTTGACTTGACCTTGGTTAAAGTAGTAGTATCCGCCGCCGGCTACGAGGGTAGCAATTCCACCATAAAGAATCGCATTCGAGCTTCCGCCGCCGGATTGTTCGGTGGCATATCGACGGTATTGCTGGAGAAATGGGGTATTAGTGTCAAATTTCGTCTTTAGAGTGAGCAATTGAGTTTGTTAGAAGGCAGAGCCCCAGAGGGGTAGCTTCCGGGTGGGCAAATCAACAAAGCTTTAAATAAGCACGAAACTCACAGTTCGCAACGGCTGGGCCGCTCGGAATGTCTGTCGTGCAAACATGATTGATATCTAGATATCGTGAAAAGACGAATATCTCAATTGACAAAAATGGAGAGCTCGAGATGTGAGATCCTTCGGCCGAAGGTTGATTTTAGCCTCAGATGACGTCGAGCTTCAGAATTGAGCGCTAGTCCCGAAACGGCTCACATTTAGGTCTTGATCTCCATATCTCTTTTCCTGTCTACTCCGAGGTGCTCAAATTGCGCAACCACCTATCTGTTGTTGGAGGGGTTGAGGATGTTGGTTACGATGAGACTCCAAATGTTTCAGTTTGGTTTTGTAAGACCATTTGCAGCCAGTAGCTGCAAACCATAACTTTCCACGTGGAAATGCAGCGGCCAGGCTGATCTCTAGAAGTGGCTCGTTGCCTGCTATCCGGAAATTTTCTAGCTTCTCTCTATCAGGAAGAATTGAAAGCGCCAAATGACGCCCCCTTTTCATTATCAGCCTCTTCAGCTCCCGAGCAAAGAGATGCGCCTCGTCACCTTAGCCCCACGTCTGGATGATTCTGACCGCCGCGGAAGACTTCAGTGCAAGCTCTCAACCGTCTCTTTGGTCGAAAGGCCGCAGTATGAAGCTCTATCTTACATGTGGGGAGACGATAGTTGCGATAAAGAGATTATCCTTGAAGGCGAATTGTTCATGGTTTCCAACAACCTTTGGCTGGCTTTAACAGAGCTCTCCCACCCGACCGAGGCCAGAACTCTGTGGATTGACTTTATGTGTATTAATCAAAATGATATTGACGAGAAGAACCACCAAGTTGGACAGATGAGAGAGGTTTATAGCAATGCATCCCGAGTGCTTGCGTGGCTTGGGGAAGGAGATTCGCTTAGTGGCTCCCTCTTCAGAAGATTGAAAAGCTTAGAGCATCAGGAGCGAGCCGTTGAGGTCCTGACAAGCGAAGATATCATCTACATCAAATTTTGGGTAGAGCATTTGGCAGGTCGCGAATACTGGACACGGTTGTGGATAGTCCAGGAGCTAGCTCTCGCGCCGAATATCCTCGTCGTGTGTGGCTCAGACTCCATTGACTGGGAAATTTTGAGACCTTGGTTTGGAGTGGGTAGCCTGACCCATCGACTCGATGTTCTAAGAAAGCATCAAAGAAGCAGAAACTGTCCACTTATCCGGCTTTTAGACGATTTTGGGGACTCTAAATGCAAGGATCCTAAGGATCTTGTGTATGGATTGCTTGGACTCGCGACAGATCCTTCTCTTGATACGCTTCCTATCGATTATTCAAAGTCCATCTACGAGATGTACACTGACTTGATGCTTTGGGCCAATCAAAGCGACCAAGCGAATATGACTGCCTTCAGCGTGCAGGTCCAGACTTCACTCGATCCATTCTATGACCCCGCCGATCTCCGCGACTGGCATTATTCTAGTGATGCTAGGAGTCGTGTTATCAAAATTGTTGGGAAACGGGTCGGTTCGTGGACGAGTCCTTACCAGTTGGAGCCACAGAATAGGATGAGACTGTATGCAGTTGAAGCAAAGATGGCTCAAACAGATCCCAAGACCACCTGTCCCGATATTCTGTCGACGGCTCAAGATGAATTGAAGCTTTCAATCAACGAAGTTTCCAGGCACCTCACGGGGGTCAAGGTATTTGCTGGCGACATCATATATCAATTCCCGCACTGTGACTTTGCTCTCATAGTCCCAGCAGGAATAAGCAATCTAGGAAGTCTCAGTAGAGCATTTATTGCGTGGCCACGTAAAGAATCCACTTTGGCTCACATTAGACCCGCCAGCCCGAATGAAGCCATCCTATCGTCAGTCGCTTCAGATTCAAGTTCATTGTACGCCCAAGGGCCGTTTCAGAAGGCTGCTCTGGAAAATCAATATGCCTATCCAATTTCAGACGAATCAGATTTCTATCCGGAAATTCTTTTCCAGATTGATATTTGCTCATTCCAGCGATTGACGAATCAACAGCGGCGCTTGCGACGGGCGAGTTGCACTTAAAGACCACCGGCATGTAAACGGTGGCTTGTACGGGTCAAGATGTGAGGTCCGCGTTTGTTTATGGCTTGAAGTCTATAAGTTCTATCCTGTGCTTTCCTTTATCTTGCCATTCAGCGCCACCTTTTCATCGTTTGTTATTTGTTTATTTTCGCGCTTGAGGCAACCCACCTGTGCCGTGCTCCTCTTCTCGCTGTCACGTTTTACTTTCGAACTTCTACCAATTGAATTCAATCCTAACCATTGGTTGCGCTTTGCTTACTATATAGAGTCGTTTATTCTTCAGTTATATTCCTTGTTATTCCTGATCGTACAATGGAGCCTAATTCTTGGTTAGGGGATTGATTACCTCATTTGTCCTGGGCTATGATAATTTTGTTGTCTCTCACTCAAATACAATGGCATTCATGAGTATAGATTGCGCTTTGTCATCTTTTCTTCTAGATTTCACCTCTCGATGTGCTCGCCGTCTAGATCCGAGAGTTGGTGGAGAAATTGGCCTGACAAGTTACCCTGCAACCCGGCACCTCTTCATTGCCCTTTGCACACCCGTCTAATCTGCCCCGTATTCCAATCCCGCCTTCCTGCCTCAGAATCAATTTTCTAGCCACCTCATCCTTTTCTGAACCCCACCAATTTAGTTGCAAGTGCCAAGTCTGGCCGTACCACTATCTCAATACTCCTCTTGCAACTTCCCCACATTACTTCCGAATTTCGCGCCCGTATTCATCGAATCCCCAATCATCAAGAGTCTCTCTTGACAAGGACGCTATATACTCTTCTCCTTCCTCCCGCAAGCTTGCATCTCGATTCATATAGAACTCCTGTCCCAAGAAAGCAGGAGCAGCTATCTCCATCTCTAGTGCCGCCTCTTGCCACTGCCCCCTGTGGCCTGAAAATCCAATTGCCTCCTTAAATCTTTCTTCGCAGGCTATCTTCGATGGACAATCTGCGCCGCCCATGCAAGTGTAGATGCCCAAGAATGCGTGGAGCATTTCATGGAGTAACGTGTCCGTGTATTGCCTGAGACGCTTGGTGGGATCCTGGAAATTGGGGTTTTGCCCTAGTTTGTGCAGTCTAATCAAGCTTGCGACATTATCTGGAATATACTGCCGACCAGAAGGGTCATTATGCGGAGAGATGCAATATCCCCAGCAGCGGGACAATTCTTCTGGGTCGAACTCAACCTTGCAAAGGTATCGCAAAGTCCCATTGAAGAAAATTTCACTGAAGATGTCATAAATCTCATTCATGAGCGAACCGTCCTCGAGCACTGTGTCGTAAGTTATCCGCGATTTCAAGTGTTCGAATCGAGCGATTCCTTCTTGCTGTGACTTCAAAAGATTCCGATCCCGCCTCCTCGCAATGCTCTGAAGCATTCTCGACATATGCAGAGGGTTGTGGCCGTACAATGCTAAGCGTTGGAAATGCAGTGAGCTGTCGCTAAGTTCGAAGTCGACGTCTATGTTCAATGGATGACCATCGGGGCCTCCGACCTTCACTTGCTGCATGATCCATGTATGGAACTCGCTGTCAGGTACAGGATATCCATGGTGAAATCCCACTTTATTGAAGGGGAATTTACCGGAAAGATGGCTCATCTTGGTTAAGGTTTATTGAATGATGTTTTGAGGGTGAAAGACTGAGCCGTGGCGAATTATGTGCGGAGGTGTGCCAAAACTCAAGGTTTAGACTGATGCGATGCGGTCGAGACTTGAGATTGCTGGAGATAAGATGCTTGGCCAGAAATATACGAGGAAGGAGGAAGATTTCATCTTCTTATACATTTTCTTTCGATGTTGGCTTCGAATCTTCTGGCCGTGCTGATGTTTGAGGATAAATTTGGCACAAAGAAAGCAGGTTTTGAAGACCAGGCCATATGTCTCTCCACTTGAAACGATGGAATGTTCTTCTTTTTGGAGATTCTGCTGCGGACACGTCCTTGAGACTGTTCCAAGTCCTCTCGGCTCGGATTTCCGAAATTAGATAGGGTCGAGAGTGACATCGCATAGCCTGAGCTCTGTTCCCCATCTTCTCTGAATCAGATGGAGTGCTTCCCCGTGCCCAAGTTTGATCAGTCTCATGGTCGGAGGGCAGCACCTCTTAACAACGGAAGAACTGTTTCCCCGCCATTGAGAGGCAACCTTTCAAGCTCAAAAATAAGCTTACGTCCAGTAGGCGATTCGTTATCAAACTTTGCCCCTCGTTTAATGAGTAACTTGATAGCCTCAACGCTAGGCATTCCGGGGAAGATAGTCGTGATATCACAGAACCAGCTCACTACATAGAGCAGCTGCTTTCCTCCATAATTATCTATCCCTCCTAGTCGAAGCCCCAGCGTGAAGAGTAAGAAACGGAGGCCTTGGATATCGATTCTTGAATAATGGAGCAATTCCTCAGGTCGACGAGGGACAATTTTAGAAAATGTTGGTTGTGGGTTAATCATCAAGGATAGCGCATCAATCCCATTGCTGTCCTTTGCCCGTAAGTCGACCCCCATAAAGACAGCCCTCTTCATAACCTTTTTGTTTCTCCGCGAGACAGCTATCAGCCATGATAGAGTCAAGGAAGCATGGTTCCTTAAAAGCACCTCAATCATTTGTTCTTTCTCCTGGTCCATCGCTTGATACAGAGGTGTCTCCTGAGAACGGTCACAAAGATCGACTTCTGCGCCATAACTCAGTAATAGTTCAATTAATTGGATCCTGTCACCAGCTTTGTCAAGTTGTACTGCCTGGTGGATGCGAAAGCTATTTGCAATGGGTACAATTTCGCGGGCGAGTAACTCCTTGGCGACGGAGGTATAATTGTTAGCGATAGCTACATCGATTGGTGTTTTCCCTTCATAGGTGGCTTTCAAATTGTCACCGTGATCTAACAGTATCGCAGCGACTGCGGGTAGGTTCTTTCCTGTCGCAACATGGAGGAGTGTTTTGAATTCGTATCCACTTGCTGACAAGTTGAAAGGCTGCGTGCGGCGGATTGGCGCTCCTGCTGCTAGAAGAGCTTGTATCACTTCAATATGGCCCCGGGACACTGCTATGCGCAAAGGCGTCCAGTTTGCGTGCTTGACTGCGTTGAAATCCGCACCTTTCTTCAAGAGTAACTTTACTATATCGACATGCCCATTCTTTGCTGCTGCATATAAAGCAGTGCAACCACCCAGATTATGTTCGGCGGTTTCCGGAGACTGACTACCCTGAGCGTTTGCACGAGAATTGGGATGAGAGACTCTTCGTCGGAAACCAACTCTCCGCCGGAAAACAGCCTCTGTCGAGGCACCATGATCTAAAAGAAGTTTCACGATATCAATGTGTCCTTTTAGAGATGCTTGGACCAGAATCGGTACAGCATTCATCTCGAATTGTTGAGATCGCAACTTGTGCAAGCTCACGCCCTTCTCCAACAGTATACGAGCAGCTGCTGTATGGCCAGTTTTAGCAGCCCAGCAAAACGCTCGTACTTCCGGTAGGTCATTCGGCGCCAATATACTCCTGATAGACTTTAGGATAGCTGTCGATCTCGATGGTGAGGCTTGGTTCCAAAATCTGTCGATGTCGAAGCCGTGATTCAGAAGAACTATCCGAACTCGCTCAGCCTCTTCCAGAGAGGAACTAGAAGCAGCAGCATCAAAATCATCATTATCATATTCAAGTGGCTGTTGCCGTTCGTTTGAGCTGGATTCATGTGAGAAATGTTCCGTGGCAACGTTGTCGATGTGCGTTCTAGGGGCATCACCGATAGTGCTATGATTCATATCCGAGAGGTCCTCTTCCATCAAACTCTCGATGATAGTGCGAACATCATCCTCATGTTCTGCAAGGACAATGTTCTCGGAAGCCAAATTCATTCTGAGGAGTTCCCAAGTTTCCTCACTCCCAGGTGCTTCCGACCGCAATGTCTGAGCTCTTCCATTGTCTCGAAGTAAGAATTCGCGTATGAGAGCCTCCAGAACCTCAAGGCTTTGCTCCACTCGGCCAACGGCTGCCATAGTAAGAGACGATATAAATCCATTAATGGCTGACATGTGGAACAGCAGGTCTCTCCTTGGCTTCTCCAGGTCTTTCTGACCAAGTTGAATTCTCCTCCATGCACCCTTTCCAATCCTTGTGTATGTCTCAAACAATCTTTCAAGTTCTTCCATTGTAGATTTGAGGTTATCGCGGAGCTTTAGTAGCTCATCTTTTCGGCTCGCGCCTCGTCGATTGAGGAGCGACTTGGGATCAGAGGCTTCATGCTCGAGGTCGCAGAGAACAATGTAGAACGAGGAGAGTTGCCGCCCAATTTCGTCGAAATCATCGGGGACGTCTTTGAAGGAGCGGTACAGCTTCATGCAAAGGCTTCCAACGACGATAAAATCGCCCACACTAAAGCCAAACGACATGTCGAGGGGCGAGGCTGCGGACGGCGGTCGCGCTTATACTTCGGATTCGACTTTGAGTTTCGAGATGTTCGTAGTTCTAGGTGAGCTCTCATCTCTTCGAGAAGTCTTCGAGATGATCTCTCGAGAGTTCGACGAGGGAAATGTATCATGTTGTTGTAGGATTCTTGCTTCAGCCTCGTGCGAGGTTCAAGGAGGCAGTTGTACACCCACACCTAATTAGTCAGCGGTGCATCCTATATCAAGAACGATTGGCATTAGAAACAAGGGCTTAGATCTTCTTCCTGTCTTCAAAATGAATTCAAATTCACGAATAAGCTGAAAGGGTGCCAGAACTCGATTCAAATTTTCTACTTCTATCATTGTCTGGGAAATTGTTCTCGCGACTCCCTACGACATTCAGGGCAAGAAAAGATCGTACTGTGGCCAGACTGCCCCCACATTGAAGGATTTAAATCATGCCGGCACCTTCTTGGCCTATCTATACCCTCTATCCACCAGGTACGTAGCCCCTCTATGCCCATTGATCACTGAACCAAAACAATCTACTCAAACCAAAGCAAATTCACCCCCATGCCTTCAAGTCAGACCAAATCGCTCGCTCACCCACAGGAGCCAACTTCAATCATTAACAGCGGGCTCAACCATCCACAGTCGATAAACATTAATAGGGCACTGTGTTGCGTGTTGAACGGATAGGGGCTCTCCAACGTCGCCAAGATTGTGAGACATTCCGAAAGACGAAGATGAAACCTGATGAGGGGAAATGGGCGACTCTTTGTCGAAAGTGATATTGCTCTTACAAACCACTCAAAGCAACTCCAGCCAGACCTCACTCCTTACGCCAAACTCTCCAAGCACACCGCCTCAAGCCTTCGTCCGCACAGGAGCATCCTCAGCAACCGCCCCCGGCTTAACATCATACCCAAACACCTTCTTCGGCCAAACCGGTCTCGCAGTAGGAAATCCAGCTTGTCCCGGTGCGATTTTTTTCGTGACAGTCGGACATGGCCTGGTTCCCATTAGCTCTCCCCCTCTCATTCCCCCACCCAAAATACAATGGGAAAAGGGTGAAAAGGGCGAAGAAAAAAAACTCACGTCCCCCAACTCCCCCATCCCCCACCACCACCCCAACTAAGCGTTCTCGTCTTCTCCCCCCCTCCCAGTCCCAGTCCCAGTACCTGCCCTCCAACACCCCCCTCATTCCCCATCAACGGCAAATCATTCGCACCATGAACATTCAATTCCACCATCTTTCCCCCCCTCTCATCCCCTCCTTCCACATCAACCTCAACGGCATAAAACGTATCCGTTTCCTCCAACCCAGGAACAGGATACTTAAGCGTATACGGTCCAAAAAGCGTCTTAGTCTGTTCTTCACCATGGCATTTCGATGTCCTCGATATATGAGCTTCGCCGCGTTTGATAAGATGTGGTGCTGGTGTTGGTTCAGGGAGTGCGGAGGTGAGCGTGAGGAAGAGGAAGAGGAGGATGGAGAGTATGTATATCATTGTGTGAAAAAGAGAAAAAGATTTTGTTGGGGTTTCAGGTAGAAAGAAGGGAGGGGAGGAGATATTGGGGGGATGAAAAGGGGATGGAGATGTTGGATGTGGAATGGGAATGCCATAGTTTCGGTATGGGAAAATGGAGCACTCACTACAACCGAACTTTGCTCAACCCTATCTATCCATCCTCCCGGCATATGCAGGCCACCCCTCCTCCCCAAAAAAGGTACCCGTTCCCGCTGATCACTATCCGTTTCCAGACACGACATTTCCATTTCCGGTAAGGATACAAAAAGCGGCAATAATTTATGGCCACTGGAAATATTGAAAAGATAGGCATTGCGATGAAAGGACGATTGACAGGCGCGGGGTACCGGGCAAAGAGATAAGAAAAACACTAATTACCAAGAACGTGAATATCTGGCTGGCGAACATTACTCTCAATCAAAAAATTCTTTTAGCTCAATACTACGGTGCTGGACCTGCATCGTAAGTGCATCGTCTCTCCTTGAAGCCGAATGGGCCGCAACTCAAAGGGGACAACCCGAGAACAGGCTGAAGTCATACATAAATTGAAAAAAGCGACGAACACTAGCTCGCCCATGAAAATTGATTACACCGTAACCTTTCCAATAATCTCGATAACGCGAAACCCAAATCCGGACAAAATGACGCAACATTGCAGAAGGAAAAACAACGCTAAGGAGGGGGAATGGCGAAATACAATATATTCATTCCTGCAATCAGCAAAGTAGAACATATTTCTACTACGTCAGAGGTCAAGCAAAGTGTACCAAATCAAACGCCCAAGCAATGCCTCGCTTCGCTCTAATGTCCCTTCATAACTGCCTTCCATCTGCACGTGAAAGGAAAATCTCCCGCCCCGAAACGCCAAGCCACTTTGTACCTCATTCTCATCTCGTAAAAGCATATACAATCGTCAAACTCACGTCATCTCCATCTCCTCGTTCTCATCTGCTTCGGATCCCAGAGCTTGGGTTTGATTACTGCTGACGCTGGCTTTTCGCGTGACGCCTCCGAAGCCGAAACGAGAGCCACCGAGCCCGCCTACGTATTCGAGTTCTTCGCCTGGTGGGGTGTTAATAATCTTGAAATGGCAGTTTGTCTCGCGCTTCTGAGGGCGCGTTGAGTTCCTCACCTCCGACGACTCGTCCTTCCATATCAATCTCTTGCGACAATTCGACTAGTGCGGCTCGTGGGAGTTGCAAGAAGCCTTGTGTGCGGACGACTCGGCCCCAATGCAGCAGACAGAAATTTGCGGCGCATTTCTTGAGCCATTCTTCTCTGGCAACTCCGGCGCAGTGCCAGATAATACAGGCGTGCTCTACATCAAGTTCCTTCGACAGCCGGTTGACGCAAAGAAGTCTCAAGTGGGGAATCTCGTACATGTCGGAAATGACCAGCAGTCCGGCAACGTCGTTCAGCTCGGCACAGTCCTTGGGATGAATGCTGTCAGTGTAGAGATAGTAGAGGAATGCTTTGACCACCGTGTACGGCTCCGGGATGTGCATCTTCTTGGTATGGAATTCGGCCATTTGGGAATTGTAGAGGCGAGCGAAATGTGGCCAACGGGCTTGCAAGATGAGCTTGTGTACGTGAATAGGGGGTGAAGTGGTTGTGTCAGGTGAAAGCCAGGTTTGCTGCTGTTGACTACCGGTACGCATCATGCTAGAGCTCATCAGTTCGTCATCATCCCATTCGCCATCTTTCAATGCAGTGATTGTGAAGTCAGTTCCGCTTCCACTTTCTGGGGGCTGATTGAAGAGTCTCGCTAAATCGGCTCCAAGACCTTTTGAAACTCGTACCACTGTGCGCTCCGCTGATTGGCGGGTTGTTTCTGTTCGCGGCTCAGGGGAATAGCTGTTACCGAGGAGGCCATAATGACGAAGATCAATCTCCATAATATCACTGCCAAGGGATTAGCTATTATGACCGGCTCAAGTAATTGAAAAGGACCAACCTCAAGTACTCCTCAAATCCACCGGGACCGAGATCAGTTGCTGTCGGATCTGTAGGGCATCCAAGAAGCCAAGCTTTCGTTCCATCCTCATTGATAGTGCAGTAATGCCACCGAAAGCCCGGCTTGAAAATGTCGCGACCCTCAGCTAGCTTTTGCCAACGCAAAGTGTCCAATTCGAGCGAAGAAAGGGAGCAGTCTTGAGGGGTAATGGTTGCAGCAGGAGTGACAAAATCAAGTAAAGTACCAGACGTGTAAACATGGAAATGCATACCCGATCCTTGAGCAGGGATGTTTGGACCAGAGACGAATTTAAGGGATGAGATAGTCCCAGGAGCAAGTGGAGGAGAAGAAGTAAGTTGAAAAGAAGGAGGGTTGACTTGGGCACTGCTAGAGTTAGCAGCATAACCCGAGCTGCCTATAGCTGGTGGTGGAGCCATGGCATATGTGGAACGAGAAGAACCAGAAATTCGGCTGACGCCTGTCTGTCTATCGAGTGATCCGAATACTGGGGCAGAGTCGAAGGCGGGACTACCCTTGAGGTCTAACCACCAAATGTCTCCAATTTTGTCCATATCCTCACTCAATCCACCAAATACCCAGACTCTATCGCCCCAGAGGTATGCCGAATGATCGAATCTGCCAACAAAACGCCATGCTCTAGACCATGTGAAAGTCTTCAGATCGAGATAGCAAATATCATCCAAGACATAGTTGTTGTGACCAGTAATTCCGCCAACGACAAAGAGTTTATCATCATGAAGAACTGCAGCATGCCTTGCACGACCTTTGGGAATTGGACCAGAGACAGCGGGCTGGGTCCAATGAGCAGTCTTCAAGTCGAAAATTATAAGATCGGAGAGGTAGGTTCGATGTTCGTTTTCACCGCCGAAGATCAGTAATTTGTCGCCTTGGTATAGAGTCGCGGTATGGCCTAGAATACATTAATTAGAGAAGTGGTGGTGGAAGTAGGGTAGACTCACCCATTCGAACACCAGGAATGTCCCCATAGTTATCCACCAAACTCCATTGATGGCTGACCATGTCCAGTCTGAGCACATGGTTGTAAACTTCGTCGGTATATTGGTCGAATCCGCCAAATGCATAGATCTGGTTGTTCCCACAGTACGTGACCGAGGCATTAACAAGGCACGCGGGTCGCTGTCCCAGAGTTCTCGTCACGGATGGTTTGTAGCCATCGTGATTATTACCCCGGCCCTTCACGGGCGAATTGGGCATGAGGAAGGTATTATTCGAAGATGCCGCAGAGCCTGGGGTAAGAGCGCCTCCTCCAGTAATCGAATTCAAGGTGCTGGACGGTCCTGCTCCAGATCCAAAGATCGAGTGGGGTGTTCCCGCGGCACCAGGAGTAGAAGGCTGAGCCATTCTGGAAGGCTGCTATGTGGTCATGCTAGAGCGCAAAAGGGGGGGTTTAGGAGTCTAGGCCTCGAGAAGTTGTAGAGAATTATCTGGTGGCACAAATATAGTCGAGGGATCACAGGCAAGGCGGATAGTTGCTGGTTTGTGTATTGTTTAATGGGTTCCTAAACACCAAACTTTAAGATGGTAATTGGGAAGGTGTGGCGCACTCTAGGACAGATATGGAAGGGTCAAGCCACACCTTCTGCCTAAGGCTGTACCTCGACGGCAACTGCCACGGCCGAAGCCCAGTGCCCCCGCGGGTGTCCTGCCAACGAGTTCTGGCACTAAATTTCTTAGCGCGTAAACACAACTTCTTAAGACGTTCTTCACGACGCCTTCAACCAAATCTTTCCTTCCTCATACCAACTCTAAACCCCGTCTCCTCATCCACCTTCTTCGTCCTCTTCTCTGCCTCTTTGCTTAATCGCAACATACCTTCCAACCTTCATACAAGCTACTCCAAGTCCATTAGATCTTTCGCCTGTACTCTGTACCGCCATTGATCGCTTTACGACTGAGTCTTTACGAAGGCCTTTCGATATATCGAGCACAACAAACGAACATACTAACCAAACAACTACCAGGAACCATTAGGTTGAGTCTCTTGGAGCTCGTTCGATATACCGAACCTCTTATCATCGATCGATACATTTATTTGTCTTTCGACCGAGATCATACCTGATATTGCAACATGGCAACTGCAGTATCAACCCCCATCAAGTCCCATGCCGGGCTTTTCTCCACTCGTACCGCTGGCGGACGCATGCCCTTGACTCCTTCTCCTCGTCAACATGCGGCAACAATGTCAAACAACAATAACTCCTCTCCCTTCACCCCAGAGAGAAAGACATTAGACAACGAGAACACCAAGGTAGCAACCAAGTCAGTCTACGGCGGAAACTTATCATCACACTTCACCAAGTCGGCTTCAAGAACATCACACCGCGACTCGCCAAAGTCTAACATTGCCAAGGGTGCCCAAACTCCCCGCCGTGCTCTGGAACTCGGTGTCTCCGACTTCGCCCTTACTGGCACTGGCTGCAAGACCCCAAGCAGCAGTAGATCAAGAAAGGGCCCTCTTCGTCAAAAGTCTACCAAGACTACTCTTTCATATGGCGACCGCTTCATCCCAAATCGTACTGCTAGCTCAGCAATTGCTACCGTTGGCTCGGGTAAACTCGACCTCGGTGAGAAGCGACCAAAGACCAGTGGTGGAGAAGGCTCATCGAGCTTGGCATCTGCTGCTGACGATGCCCTCGCTGCTCTTGGATCCTTGTCTTTGAGTGACGATGAGCCATCCACTTACTCTCGCCCATCCCCCAACACCGTTGCGTACCAAGATTCATTAGCATCAGCTTGCGGCGTGTCCCTCAACCAACGTATCCTAGCATTCAAGCCAGCCCCTCCAGAGTCATCTAAGCCAGTTGACCTCAGATCTCAATACAACCGTCCTATCAAGAATGCCAATGCTGCTTCAGCTCAATTCAGACGCCGCGTCGCCACCGCTCCTGAGCGAGTCCTCGATGCTCCAGGTCTCGTCGATGACTACTACCTCAACCTCCTTGACTGGTCTTCCGGTAACCAGGTTGCGATCGGTCTCGAGCGCAACGTCTATGTCTGGTCAGCTGAGTCTGGAACTGTCAGCTCTCTTTTGGAGACCAGTCCAGATACCTATGTTAGCAGCGTCAAATGGTCTGGCGACGGAGCCTATGTCAGCGTTGGACTTGGAACGGGTGAAGTCCAAATCTGGGATGTCGAGGAGGGAACTAAGCTCCGAAGCATGCATGGTCACGATACCCGCGTTGGTGTTATGGGCTGGAACAAGCACACCCTGTCAACCGGAGCACGCTCTGGCTTGGTCTTCAACCACGACGTGCGCGTTGCCCAGCACAAGATTGCCGAGCTTGTCTCTCACACTTCTGAAGTCTGCGGTCTCGAATGGCGCGCTGATGGAGCTCAGCTTGCTACCGGTGGTAATGACAATCTTGTCTCCATCTGGGATGCTCGCTCCTTGGCTGTTCCAAAGTTCACCAAGACCAACCACAAGGCCGCAGTGAAGGCTCTCAGCTGGTGCCCATGGCAACCCAACGTTCTTGCTACTGGAGGTGGCTCATACGATCGTCACATCCACTTCTGGAACACCACCACTGGTGCTCGTGTCAACAGTATCGACACTGGATCCCAAGTCACCAGCCTTCGATGGAGCCCTCACTACCGTGAGATCGTCAGCACCAGCGGCTTCCCCGACAACTCTATCAGCATCTGGAGCTACCCTACCTTGGTCCGCAACGTTGAGATCCCAGCACACGAGACCCGTGTCCTTCACAGCTGCCTCAGCCCTGATGGACAAATGCTTGCTACAGCTGGTAAGTTTCCTTAAATCCACAACTTTTGTTCTTTTTGCTAATTCTCAATAGCTGCGGATGAGAGCTTGAAGTTCTGGAAGATCTTTGAGAAGAAGGCAGGCGCCGCTTCTTCTGCTGGTGCATCAGGAGCTTCTGGAAAGGCAGACATGGTTAAGCAAATGACGATCCGTTAATTGGATGTCATCAAGGCTCTGTGAGGCGTCCGGGCTTCCAAGAGAGCGAATGGTAAAGTATTCAAGGATTCCATACTTGCTTTAGCGGTTGGATGTGTAGCGTGGAGTTGAGGCGTCTTGTTACAATGCTTCAATGCCCACGGCAGAAAGTGCTTCACCTGGTGCGATGCTTTAACGATGGATGACTGGAAAGGGGATCTTGGGACCAGGCCGGGAATAAATGTGTACTTAGGAAGTCATGAATGATTATTTAATAATTTTACCTTCCAATTGAATGTGTCAACAGCAGTGAAACTTCGGATCGCAAGGGCTTGTCTAATTCCTTGTAGGTGGAACTCCTATCTCGTAAGAAACGCGCTCACTTTCTACTTGTATATTTGCATCTCCACATTCTCAAAGAGTCCCTCCCGTATGTTATCGGACGTCTTCGCAAGGATCAGCGACTTGCCCCGCGCCGACTTCCCTGTCAAGGCCGAAGATATCGGAACTTCAAGACGACCCCATACAAATATTATAATCAAATATCTTTCATCCCAATCCTTAAAGACTCTAATGATCCCAATATCAAGATTGAAACGAATTCCACAAGTTTACATTCAATCCGCGCACAAAGGCCAGTGAATTTCGAGCCTCAGCGCAGCTTACTAAGATCCCACGCTAAGCATTCGCACCATATCCTAAGCCCAGGCGCCCTCGCTCCTACAACACCACACCCGCGCAGAGCCGACCACGCAATCACAAGATAATATCTACGGCGCATATCACTGGAAGTTAAGATTCGGGGTTTAGGAGTGAGCAGATACGCAAGTTTACGGCAGAGGGGTTGTTCGTGGTTGTGGAGTGGGCGCGGAGCCTTTGTGCGGAGAGGCGACAAAGACGGGGATACACTTCACGTCGATCAACGAGAGGAGCTTCTACTGTTAGAAGGCAGCACAGCACAGCGAGCGCAAAAGAAAGAACATATCGCACGCAAGCTGTGAACTTCACATCACATCCTCCTTCCTCTCCTCCCACTCAACTTACCTCGCCGTGCGCAACAGCAGCACGAGACACCTCCACAGCACGAGACACCTCCACAGCACAAGATAAAGCAGGTCCGTCAAAGGGAAAGATGTCGAACACGCAGGTCGGAAACGTGTACCAGCAGATCATCGCAGATGTCGTTGAGAGCTCGAGAGTGGATTTCGAGGAGGGCGGCGTTGATGAACATGTGTTGGAGGAGTTGCGACAGGTATGTATGACGATGTTCTCTCTCCTCTCTTCACCCCGCACACTTCTGTTTCTGTATTCATTTCCTCATCGTCTGCTTCTTCTTTTCATTTTCATTATCGTAGTCGTGTTAATGGAGATGGAATGGCGGCATTGGGTGATGATGGTGGTGTTGGTGATATTTTGCGACTGCTGCCTGTGCGCTGTGTGGCCTCTTTCTGGAATCTGCGATTGCGATTCTCGGCGGGTGGGCGACGGGCTGTATTTGGGCCTGAAGGGCTCTGCAGTGCTGGTCTTTATACCCGGCCGCCTTTCGCTTAAGAGTTTTACGCCGAGACGCTAGCGCGTTTGGGGGTTGAGCTGGGTCACGTGGAGCAGTGGCTGCTGCTGGATGCCTTGAGCTTTTTGTTTTCATTGCAGGAGACGTTGATGCTTTTTTTTTTTTCAGTTTGAAGATGGTGTGATAGATGCTTGTACTGACTTACTTATAGGGATGGCAGCAAAAGTTGTCGACTCTCCAGGTCGCCACTTTCCCTTGGGACCCAAAGCCTGAACCACAAGCACCTATTGCCAATCCACCCACCGTCCCCTCCAATGCCGGAAACTACCATTCTATGAATACTCCTCCCCAAAATGGCCAAGTCCAGCCTGGTATGCAGATGCCGCAAATGAACAACGGTCCAGCCCGCATCAAGCCCGAACCTGGCATGGAGAGTCCACCAGGCATGAGCCAACCACCCAACTACTCCCACCCCGCCCTCACTATGCCCAACGCCACTACCGCTCAACAGAGAGCCGCCCAACACCTACAAAACAACTATGGCCAAAGAGCCGCAGCATCCATCAACGCCATCCAAGGTTCAGCCCAGCAACCACCAGGAGCGTCCCAGCAAACCATGCACCAGATGCAACAGCAGCAGCAGCTAGCCATGCAACAACACAACGCCCAAATCATGCAACAGCAGCGTGCCCAACAGCAGCCCCAAGGTCAAGGTCAAGGACCTTCGATGACGGCAGAGCAGTACAAGCGGTACATGGCGCAGAAGACCGCACAGCAAATGCAAAATGGTCAGAACGGACAGAACGGCTTCAACCCTTCTCAAACCGACGGTGCTGGCGACGAAATGGAAGAAACTTCTACACTCATCAAGCAAGTCGGTCCCAACGGCGAAGAAACCATCGGCCGCGTCGAAATCGACGGCTTAATCCGTGATAAAATCGCTGCTATGGGCCAACAGATGGAAGGTGGCGGCCTCATGCTTCCTCTCTCCGAACTCAAGAAATCCCAATCCAAAGCCAAGCCATCATCGAAACGCCAACGCAAAGTCAACACCGGAGCTGGAATTCCTCAAACTGATGGCGGGGATTCAGACGATGAAGGAGTGAAGGATGAAGAGCTGGATGAGGATGCGATTAATTCCGACTTGGATGATCCAGATGATGGGCTGAATGATGAGGAGGATGAGGATGAGGGGATGGGGCATATTATGCTTTGTATGTATGATAAGGTGCAGAGGGTTAAGAATAAGTGGTTCGTCTTCCCCTTCCATTTCCTTCCGTTCCCTATTTCCTCCCTCCTCTTTTCCAGTCCTGAGAACTTTGAATATGTACTGATAAGAAAATAGGAAGTGCGTAATGAAAGATGGCGTCCTGACCGTCAACGGCAAGGAATACGTCTTTCATAAGGCGCAGGGCGAGTATGAGTGGTAGGCGTAGGCGTAATTGGAGTGACACTACTCCGGTGCGGGGCGGGGCGGACGTTATCTACATTTGCTCGTCCCGTCTGCGAGATGTACCCTATGCGCAGCTGCTATTTTCCACTCCTCTTCTCCTTTCAGCTTACTTTACGATAGAGTGGACTTGTACTTTTCCCTTTCCCCTTTTCCTTCACTAGGCTGCGAATTCGGATGGCGAAGATAAAGGAAAGAAGAAAATTGAATATCACACACCACAACTCATGATAGAAATGATATTGGGGAATGGGAAGCAGGAAATCAAAGGGAAGGGGATAGATCTACTGCAGCCGCTTACTTATTTGCGCGCTCCAGCTATGGGGAATTTGGAAGGAAAGTGAAGGCAAGGGATGTATTATAGATCGGATCGATCGTCTTTTCAATACCTAGGTACCCTTTCTGAGATGAAATGAAAAATGGGAGGTTGATTTATGAATTATGCCACTTTGACCCCTTCTTAGCTTGTGAGTGCCTCTGGTGTTGTGGCTTGATAGAAATGAGGGCTGGATGTCACCTTAAGCTGTGGGCTTTCCCTTTCCTGCGTTCTTGACAACTTAATCTATCGACCGACGTAACCTTGTGGGAAGTAGAGTGGGCTGTGGGACTTGGGAACTTGAGGGAAAATCGGAAGCCTGCGAGAAATGTCTTGTCGCATCTCTATATCCTCCAGCTCATAATTTTCTCTTAAACTCTAGCTTTAGATTTATATAAAGTACCTCCTACCCAAGTCCTTAGATCAACTTTACATAAATGCTAGAATCGGTAGTTCCGAATGTGATAGCAGTGAGACGATGCAAGCGAGGATGAGTTCGGGCAGCGTTGTCATTAGTGTTTTTCAGTATATGCTGCATGAAGATTGAGGCCACTGATACTAACTGGGATTTAACATGAGGTTGGTGATATGAACTACAGCACGTTCCGTACCGTTATGGAACGCGGGGCCAAACGGGGGGGGTGGGGCAAGTCACATGAGGTAGACTCCTGATTATCCAAATCTCTTCGGAGACTTTAAGTAACTGCTTCTAGTAATGCTTGTGATGAAAGTCTGAGAGAGCCAATAATGTTTTTTTCTCTGGCCTAGAACAGTGCCCTCTACGTGCTTTCCCCCCTTTTTGGAATCACGTAGCAGTAATTTAGTATACAATTAGTTCAGTACTGCTACTAATTAAACGTATTGGAGTAAGTTGCATACAGTCTATACTTACTATGTACTGCATAAGTGCGTTTTCTCACGAGTTTGGGGAAAATATATGCAGGAGACTGTCGAAGTTTCATTATTTTCATTATTTCAAGGTTGTGCGTGCGTACTGTATGTTTAATTCAAAAAGAGACTCCCTTTCTGGCCTTTGGAAATCATACGGAACGGCGGTCCATTGCCGTCGAGGACGAGTGTGTTTGGATGCGATGACTTGTGCGAACACGGAGTCGAATAGATGATCAACAGATTGAGGCTGTGTTTTGGCGTGTTAGTCTGAGAGTGAGTTTGAACGTGAGCTTTGGTGAAGCTGGTCCCAGAATAGGTATTGTTACTACCAGGAGAGAAAATTACTGAAGTGGTTTAAGTGAGCCCGAGTGGGACTCAACTTGTATTTAATAACTTGTCTCAATTTGATCAGACAATCTTCTCTGTTCCTTCGGTAGACGGTGCGGGTAGATTCAAAGTTATACCATTAACTTGACTGCTATCTATTCAATTATTCTAAACATGCGAAGATATCTTTGTCTCTTTCGTCGTTGCGGTACCCTCTGTCTTATCCTTCTTCTCCTGTAATCCGAACTCTGTCTCGTGAGTCTTCCTCAACTTAATTCGCCTCTCCACGGGTACAAGCACAAACCCGAGCAGCGAGAGCGCCATCACTACCAACCAGACTATCCTCAATGCCTTTACATATACCTCAGTAATTTGAGCTTTCGTCGTTTCGTCTGTCACTCCGTTCAAACCTGTCCCATTCGCAGCAAACTTATACGCCGCCCCGTTCACCAGAAGTGCTCGTACACCCTCGTCTTGGATAAGATCTACATTGGCATTGATCTGCCCATCGAACACGACTCCTGCAATTGTGACACCCCATACAAACCCAAAAGATCGAATGAATGAGTAAGTCGCAGTGGCAACAGCAACGTCCGCCTCCATGAGCGGCGCTAGAGTACTCGGCAGCGTGGCCGTGAAGACTAGCCCAATGCCCGCGCTGGGCATTATCTGGAAGCCAATCCAAGCAGCTCGAGAAGATGCAGCATCCAACGTGGAGAATAACCCTGCTCCGATGGCGAGGAGAGCGAACCCGCAGTAGTGGAGAGGGATGTATAGTCCATATTGAGAGAGAAACCAGCCCGTGAAACCCGCCATGGGGATAATAACTAGCGCGAACGGGAGACAATATACTCCAGATAATAGTGGAGAAACTAGCTTTGCCGTCTGAAAGTATAGAGGCAGGAAGAACATCATTGCTTGTAAGATGACGGATGCCAGGAATGTTAGAATGAGTCCAGTGGCGGAAGTCCGGTTGGTGAATAGCCGAGGAGGCATGCTGGGTAGGGGGCAGAGAGATGGTGTTGCTTGGTGCAGGTGAAACACCAGCCAGCCTAGAAGCCCGAGGATCAAAGGCAAGATAGTTCGCCAAGATGACCAAGACTGTTGAGCGCCACCGGTGATGAGCCCAATGAATATTGCAACCATAGAAGGAATAAAAATACCAGCTCCAAGAAAGTCAACGCGTTTCAGAGCGTATATCCAGGAAGGGTTACGCGTATATTTAACTTTGAGCAATAGGACCATGGCAATAAGACCAATGAGAGAGATGGGTAAATTGAGATAGAAAATCCAGCGCCAGTTTGCTTCTGCAAGTACACCTCCTAGGATAGGGCCGATGGTTGAGCCTACTCCAGCCGATGAGAGAACAACGCCTAGGTAGGGACCACGATGGCGGGGAGGGACAATATCGCAGATGATAATGTCAGATAACACATAGAGCCCAGCTGCTCCAATTCCTTGGATAGTTCGACCAGTAATGAGCATTGTGGGACCGGTTGCTCCACCTGAGAGACCACTACCCAGAGCAAACAGGACAATTGCGACTAAAAAGGGGTTTCGCCGCCCGAATATATTGGCAATTTGGCCGTAAAGTGGCTGAGGAACCGTTGTGGCGAAGAAGAAGCATTGGGCCACCCAAAGATAGAGCTGGTCATTGCCGCCAATGTCGTGGGCGATGGTGGGCAGCGCCGTGGTCACAATGGTGCCGTCGAGAGCTGAGATGAAGGAGAACAGGCTCAGGATGAAAAATATTAGCCCAACTGACCACGAATGTTTGAAAGGGACTTCTTCTTGGGGTGGAGCCTGTCCGCGTTTTTGAGAAGTGTTAGAATCATGCTGGCTCTGTGGTGAGGGAGTGGATGCGGCGGCCGCCAACATATTCTCTTCGGGAGAAAGGGCTGGAGCCATGGTGCTCGTTGACTGTTCTTAGAAGATCAGAGATAGAGCAAATCATGAGCATATCATTATGGAGATGACGAGATTGGGTGTTGGGGATGGGGGTTGCAGAAGGCCCGAGATGTCTGACCGTGATTGCTTCATTTGTCACTGACTCACTATGCTGTGAAACGGAGGCTGGGCCTTAGATACTTTAGATAAGATCAACATGCATTTAATACGAGGTGCAGAATGCACATGTGAGGCACGTTGTGGATGGCTTCTTTTCCCGCCTGCAAGACATGCAGCAGCTGTTGGTGATGTTAGCTGCATATCAAATCCAACTTCGGCAGCCAACCAAAATCTCGTCCTCTTTCGTATGGCGGCTAAAATGGCGCAGCACCTTCTGTGCCAATTAACCCCAGTATGTGTAATAGTTTCCTAAAGGGAAAACGACATACCTTCACCACCCACCATCTACGTTGGCAGTTGCACTCCAGAGTAAAGAAAAATCATATCAAGCTCCGAAGAACCTACCAGCCACGGAGTATTCCTTTCCCGTATTACCACCATCGACTTGCGAAAGAGAGATAACACATCATGTTCGAAGAATTTGTTCCACGCCACATACCGATTCTCCTGGTCTCGACGACTATCATTTTTGGCGGGTGCATGCCTATCTATGACCCAGAACAGGCATGCCGCACCTTCGGGTTTCCACAGCGCATTGCCGTCTCGAAAGCGGCATGGCCACCGATGATCGTGGGATCTGCACGCACGACAGTGATTGGTATGGCTCTCTGGGGATTGTATCTGGGCGGCCACTTCGAGGCCATGGACACTGTGTGTGCATCGATGGCCTGGATGGCGGTGGTGGATGGGTACGTGTGTTGGAAGGAGAGCGGTGCGAAAACGGGTGCGATGCGTGTCCTGAGTGCCAGCCTGATTGCTCTTTGGGGATTTTTCGGGATGACGGCCGGTCGCACGTAAGGTTGGGATCACTCGATGGTACGAGCAAGACAGCGAGAAGTTCGAGTTTAGAGCATTCCGATCCCTATTTACCAAATAGGAGCACTGTAAAGGGGTAAAGTTTTAGTAGATACTTTGGGCTTGAATTTCATTTTTTTCAGGGTAGTTCTACATGACCCCGAAATAAATTCTATTTCTCGTGCGGAATATCAATCAAATGAACCTAGGGCCGCTGAATTACTGTATATTACCACCAGCTCACAACATGTGAGCCTTTCAAAGTCATCACTTAATTAAGCTACAAAGTATTTTATTTCCGTTCAGCTGAATGTGCCGAATTCAATACAGATGATGAATCCCACTGCCCCTATGCCACGCTCTGTCAACAAGTGAGCAAGAGAACACGACGAGATTGGCGTCCAGCCTCTTTCCTCATTATCCCGATCGAGGCGTCATCGGAACCATAGCAACAGACTCTGTTGTCGAAAGGAACACTCCTCCCTTTTGGCCGACGTCTGCCGCGAACTTTTTATCCTCTATCTCTTCATACCGTTGGATTCGTGAACTACTCGCGGGATTGCACTGATAACGTATGCTCGATGTCGACTTCGACTTTCGGGATTGGGACAATTTGCTGAAGCTGGATTGCAGAGATGTCCAGAAGCTGCTCTTGGCCAGGATGTTGAACCAGTAGCCCGAAAGTGTGGGCGTACAGCTTACAATCACCGTGCCAAATATCTCAGAAAAACTAAATGTCAACATCAGTCCCGGCTTTGCGGTCAACGGTCTAGATAACCCCGGGCTACTCACGTTGTAATTGCGAGTCGGGTGCCATTCCACGTTGCGTCTTTACCCCGGAAAAGCTGGACTCGGAGGACAAGAGAAATTAGACTTGTCACCGCGAGGCTAACACAACTTAGTACCGAATAATATCCATACGATGGAGATATAGAGAAACTAACAGCAAACCCGCGGAGAACACTGCAACCAGGCCCACCTTCTTTGACTTCGTCAATTTCAGCTTGAGTAGGAGTGGGAACGGCAAGACGAAAATCAGTATATCAGATATCAGGGAAAAGACTCCGATGACGACCGCCGACCAAGTGGATTTGGCGCACCGCTCGACAGCCTCGCCATTCCAGCTTTCGCCTTTCCGAGGGATGCAGTAGACGGCAGATATAACGATATTGGCGCCGTATACGAGCGACATGAAGAATATCCAGGAGATGCAGACCCTTCGAAACCACAAGACAGAGCCAAAGATGCGAATATAAAGGGCGAGAATAGCAGACTTTGCAGACCACAAGGTTGGTGCAACCAGCATCTGAATTGCAACTTCTATCTGAAAGTATCAAGGTTAGCTTGGCTTTAAAAGGCAGGAAAGAACGGAATTGGTGCCTACTTTTATATAAGGAACAGTGAATATGCTCACTGGCACGTCCCAAGCATGTCTTGACGTGCCATCTCGAGATGCTAAAGTACGACCAGGATGAGCTAGGATATTGTTTATGCTGATTGAAACTCACCTTTCCGATTAAGGGCCCAATAGCCTATCCCTCCAGCATATGCTAAAATACATAGACCTCAAAAGATGGACCCATTAGCGACTTAAAAGCCAATGGAGTACAGTACATCAACGCCAAGACTTACCATCATCAACACCAAGACTTCGTGGGGGCTTTGAATTCGTGTACAGTCGAAATAGTATGAAGACACCACTGATAGCTATGAGAGAAATTCCCACACCTTCAACGGCGTCTCCTAAGGATGGGGGGTTGGTGAAGTTCGGTGGTGCTCCGCTAGGATTTGCTGCAAGTGGAACTTTAGAGAGGTCTGTACCGGGTGGTAAGGCTGTCATAGTGACGGAATAATGGGTCTCCTATGAATATGATCTAGAATCTGATTAAGAGTGTCGGGGTTCAAATTGATAAGTGTAATCGAGTGAGCGGCGTTCTCTTAATCCGATATCTTCCATCCTCTTCAAGTGGGAGAGGAGGGAGCT
>Ga0247778_1000102_pt1 | contig 146718 bp, 131 predicted proteins | sample UWRJL049202B5_FD_179939 | JGI IMG/M metagenome (GOLD analysis project Ga0247778, IMG submission 179939) | Plant litter microbial communities from Arlington Agricultural Research Station in Wisconsin, United States - UWRJ-L049-202B-5 | ecosystem: Environmental > Terrestrial > Plant litter >... | reverse complement strand
CGAGCGTCTCGGTGATGCCTTCTAGGTTTCCTGCGGAGGACCGGCCATGCTTTCTCTGCTCCTCCAATAAGGCATGCACGTAGCATTCTGTTGACCTTGCTGAAGATCCAGTGTCTGCGGCGACGAGGGAAGACTTTCGGCGGTGTGCGTTTTGAGGATCGAATACCACCTGATTGACAATTAGCATGGGTGACGAAAAATCTGCGTGTAGGATAGGAATCACCTCGAGCGCATGTTGGTACTCATTGTCACTGGCGCTTGACAAGTTCTGTACCTCTGTGAGTGATTACTTGTGGAGTGGCTGGGGAGCAAAATACATCTTCTCGAGGGCTGAACGGCCCCTCGTATTGTTCGCGATCAGGTAGCTTGATCCTTGGAGGGGTTGGTAATGCCATCTTGATTGCTGCGAGCCCGCGATGGGTGATGCTGTTGGTATTCAAGTCGTCAAGTCTCTAATTGTTCACGCATTGTCACGATTGACGTTCTCGCGCGGTTCGGCACAGCAACCACACACATTTTGGCATTCTTCACATCGGCATGCAAGTTGATTACCAAACACGTTGATCTCAAGGCTAAAATGAAGGCATTTGATCATTTGAATAGTGAAAAGATTTACAGTACCGATTCCGGAAAAGAAATATAAGAATCGAGCATGGAGCGTCGAGCGTCAAGCATCGAGCAAGAGAATAAGAGAAGTGTTACTGTGAGGAGCATCGGAACTACCCCGCCATCAACTCTTATCGATAAGACATCATCCCACTTGCCCCTTTTTCCAAGGCTGTACGGAGGACGGAGGTACTGTATCTGTTGCATCAAAAGGCTCACGGCTTCACGCATCCTCGAGTCGTCAAGAGTCAAGAGTCAAGAGTCAAGAGTCAAGAGTCAAGCGTCAAGCCATGATCCAGAGTGCCAGCGGAAGCTCGGAAGGTTGAGTTCACGACACTTCATTTCATCCAGATTACCTTCGTAGGACCGAGGACCCCCTCCCTCCCCTCCGCAGCAATCTCTTGTGCCTTGACCCCAAAGGCTTTTTTCATATGATAGACCGAGCCTAACACCAATACCAGCAAGGAAGGAGTCGTAATCAAGGTGCCTTTGCAATAATGTGCACTTGCAACCTTGACTTGAGTCCACCACGGATATCCAGTGCCTCGCTAGCCGCGAGACACCACTCCTTTGCATCGCATCGTCTCATCGAAATCGATAATGAGAATTGTCAGACCGCCTGGGCCGCCAGTGCTGCCCTTGTACACCTTGGAGCTTGGAGCTTGGAGCTTGGAGCGAGTGACAAACTTTCCCTTCATGCCCCCTCCACCATATCGAGATGTCCTCTCGGCACAGAAAGTGTTTTCCCGCTCACCCGCAGGGTCCTTTCATAGCATCGCCCCCAGCTCAAAGGTCTATTTGCATCTGTCTTGCGCTGCAGAGTCAGTTCCGTCAGTTCCACCCCACCAGCCAAGCCAATATAGCACAAAGGATCTGAGAGTTGCACCCGGAGCCAGTTCAAAATTTCATAAGCTGCATGTCAAAGTGGAAACCCCCCGCGGGGCTGGATGTGGAGGTGGTCAGAATTGCTTCTCTCTGGCATCGTTGCTCGATGGCTGTAAATCCAGGTGCTTGGCTGACTCGCAGCGATTTCGAGTCTTTTGCCTCCCTTTGCCGGCCCAGCTCTGATGCTGTATGGTAACCCATGAGTTGCGCATACAGGTGGCTGAGTTCTAGACGCTGAGTTTTTAGCGGTCCTGGCCCTGGGTGCTCAGGGCCTGTGCCGGCCGTCATCTCATCAGCCAATGTGCAATACGTACTACAGTTTGGAGTGCCGTCTGAGTAGTATGCAAGGCAGGCATGTAGGTCAGTCATGTACGAGCATAGCGGTGGGGGTGCGTCGCAGTGTGCCTTCTTAACTTCTGACAGGGCTTGCGAAGCCTAACGATTGAACGATGTAATTCAATCATCCCCACGCAGTGCCTGCTGCATTTCATAAACCTTCATCATCGGTACGCATTATGGAGTAAGTACGGAAGGTAGTTTAGGATGATGGTGGATCCGGTGAGATAGAACTTGAAGCAAAGTGGTAGATTCTTGCGAATGATGCAGGCTACAGGTTACAGGCTACAGGCTCCAAGCTAGGCTACTGTACATCAGTCCTTCGTCTTCGCACAGAACCCGCGCCGTCCTCCTGTAGCACTCTGTACCCAATTTTATGGAGTACGTATGAGATCCCGCGCCGCATGGGAATTTGCTTGATGCTCTGGACAGCATTGATTTGTTGCCGCGACCCAGTCAAGCAAATTGAAACCTTCCTGACTCCAGGCCGCCAAGGAGTTGACGAACTCAAAATAACCACCATTCTAATAAGGAAAACTGCGCCGGCTTGTTGCATTATACAAGCAGGTACATCCTGCGACACAGTCATAGTACCGGCCCATTCTCAGCTGCCTCAAACAGACATTTGAATTGTTTCCCATTCTGAGATCAGCGAGAAATCCAGGCTGGGAAACGCAGCATCATGATCCGGCCTCCTGAACCTCGGACACGTACAATGAACCACGACAAGGTTACGGCGTTCCATCATCCATCAACATTCCATTCTAATTTTTTACGCCGCAATGGTCTAAGGTGGGGTGAGACGTGCTATCTCCTGCACTCCAACAGCCCTGAGGATCATGACGGCGGCAACTCCCAACCCCCAAGAGGCTCGGGGAACAGATGCCGCTATCAGCTGAAGGTTGCAACGAACAAATAGGCCAGGCGAACGGTGTAAATTACAACATGGATCCGTTCATGGTACGGCTCAAGAAATAGATCTCCGCGCTGCGGCATGCCTAGAATTGCATCCGAGGCTTCAACCGATGCCAACAATACGGATCGTGAATAATGTGCGGGTTGCTTCAAGGTCCTATCATCCAGAAAAAGGGCGAGGTGATTCAAGCCCCCGGCGCTGCATGGCCAAGTTACCGGGCGAAGGATGAGTTGTCATCTCCTTAAACAACGCGAGCGTTTGTAAGGATGTGAAATTGAGAAACGTGTAGTTTGCAAACCATCGTGGTGCGTCCCCACGGAGATTAGGAGGGCCACCGCGGTCTACGAAGTACCTTGCTTTGGCGACTCTTGAACTTCGCAAAGTGCCACCAAATTAGTGGTGTTAAAGGCGGCTGATCTGATCAAGTCTCGGATAGGAGTATGCACCCATTGATGTCCACTCAATACGATGATCTCTGTTGGTGTCTTGGGGCGCGCTGGAGCTGAGGGCATGTTTCTCTGCCAGTGTCTGCCAACTAAATGTTTCACAGGCGCTACAGAAAGGTTCATCTGCACGGCCTCTCACTATGGTCTCTCAAATGGGATTGGTGGCGGTTACAACACAGCCCAATGTGAGATCAGCGGGGAAAAGATGGTAGATGTAAAAGACTACAAAGTGGTCCGGAGGTAGTAGTCGTATTGTCACCGCACCCTGTCGAAGGAATTTGCCCGGAATAGGATCCTGCAAGCATCTGCATTCTGCAACGGTGTCGGACATGGCTTGATAACCGGCTGCAACGAGGATAAGGATAAGCATGCCATGTTGAAGGTTTCAAGATTTGCATCCGATTATCTCACCGCGGGAAGAGTGCGCTAAGAGAACGCCACAACATGTTTAAAGGCTCTGCTTTACCGGTTCTTTACTGGTCAGGGGCACCATGGGCCGGGGGGACGAGAGGCCCTTGCGCAGTAGCCGTACCGCCCAAATGCACATCATCTGTGGTCCAATAATCGATACGCCCATCCATATATCGTTACTGTATTATTCCTGAGACCTGACCGCCGGGACGCACACTTGACGTCCTGTTTCCACAACATGATGCTGGTTACAGTGGCTGATTTGGAACTTTGAGCGGTCAGACTTGGCTATAAACCAATCGGCGCGTGAAAAGCACTGCTTGTTATTGCAAAAGCATACACACCACGCGGTCAGTTGCATTACTATATAGGACCCATATACCTGTATAACCCAAAATTAGGCTGAAGGTCCAACACATGGTTCCAGAAAAAGAGTTGTAGTCTGTGCCACGCCTCTATTTCTTGGCCCGCTGGTCTTTGGAAAATCAACTTCCAGAACACGGCGTGCCTCCACACATGCAACGTGGGACGTTTGTCAAGACTTATTAAAGGCTCCTTCGAGGCCTGCTCCGAGCCTACTGAGCCTTGTCTTGTGCTACTGCAATATCGCTGCCGAAGATGACACGAGCACGAGGTTTTACTTGTTGAGCTCCTTTTAAGTTTTAAGTGACGAGCGACGATCAGATGTGTTCTCGAGGAAACCTCTTCTTTGCCGAGTGCGCCGCTTTGTAATGTAACACCCAGTATTCGGACATTATGCGGCAACCTCATCGATCTTATTGGATGCGAGCGATCCCCTCTTTTCTGGTCCAAAGCACAGGGATCTTCCAGTACACGCCGTCATTGCTGGGAATTTGGGAAACCTGACCTGAGCGCATATCGATTCCCTTAGATCGACCAAGAGGTGACAAGGGCTAAAGAAGTCCATGTCAGCGAAAACCAAAAGAGGGTTCAGTTCCCGTCACCGGCTTTCTCCTTCGTTAGCAGAAAGGGCCGTCGTTGGTATGGAGCCAATGAGAGAAGATTTCTCAGCTTAGAGGCAAAGGCAGATTTGCGCGTCATCACTTTTGATTCATCTAATCTGCCTACGAACAGCTCTAGAAGCAAGAGCCCGCTGCTACTCATTCATTGGTCTCAGGCCATGCCGAAGCTAAAATTGTTTCCAAGGGACTGGTGATGCTGGGATTACATTGTGGGGTGAGCCTGTGTCTCCAAATAATCCGATGCGAGTCTCAAGAATCATTCTGCCGCGGCCGGAGAAAGCAAGTGGGAAATGGAAGGTGGCAGGTACCTTGCTCAGTCATTAGGTACAGCTGCAATAATAATGTAGACTGTATCATGATCATCTCGTCGCGGTCATCATCTTGTTCATGCCTTTGCAGCTGCTTGCTGGCGCGTTCCTCGAGTAGTATCGTACCTCTGGCTCTGGACCTTGCGAGGCTGCGAGACTTGCGACGTATGACTCGACAGTTTGTGGTAAAGCAAAGGAGCGGCAACATCCTTGGCCTCGTGTCTTCCCGATATCGACATTCGATTGACGAAGTGATGCATCAGGGATTCGTCACTCTATTTTGGCCAAATTGGCCCTAGCAAAAGCTTTTTTGCTTGGTGCTGCAGGAGGAGTAGGGGACTTGTGGCCCGGGCTCCAAACAGGGCTTTGGGCCATGGGCAGGGGTGTGCCAAACGTTTCGTCGTTTTCCATCGCCTTCTACTTCTAACGGAACCCAGCAAGTTTACAACCCTGCCAGTCCTTCCCCCTTCCACCGGTCCACTTTCCACCTCCACCCTCCTCCTGGGTCACGCTTACGGAATGCGGTGCACGATCTGCTTGCCGCAGCCCGACCTTGCCTTGCAGGCAGGGCAGGGCAGCAGACGGAAGACGACGGCTTCATGCTTTGCTGATATGTGAGTCGTGACGGACTTGCCGCGTGCTGAGGATCGTGTTTTGGCGTGGAGTAGTAGTCGTCTTCCACACACACACCAGCTTTCTCAGTAATCTCAACTTTCCCTTTTCATCAAAGTTGCGGATACGTACGGGCTCGGAGTTCCCAATCGCGATCCTGCTATTTTGGCCTCTCCTCGTAGCTGGCTTCGACGGTAATGCTAGTAAGAATATGAAAGCAATGATATCTTCGACACAAGGCCCACACGCCGCCAAAGTTTGGAACTTGAAGCCATCCCAGCAGTGGTAGTGGTTGCGGTAGTTGCTAACTCGAGATCCAGCAGACTTGTCGGGCCCTGTCCTGGCTGGGCGGGCGCGAGGCTTCCCCACTGTCGTCAAGGAAGACTCGGATATTGTAAGCCTGCGACCTAGGGGACACTGGACCGTGTCACTCAAAGGACCGCAAGCATCCAATTAGATGTTCGATTCAGGCAAGGCCTGAGTGGGATGAAGTGAGAGTGCGACCGAGTCGTGCTTTTTGTGGATGAACAACATGAATTACCCAAGATACAACCCAACCGATGTCAAGTGGCACAACACGCCTGCAAAGCTAGCCCTCCCCGTCTTCGTGTAAATTCGTTCATCCCTCGTCCCGTCTAAGCGACAAGACTCAGGAGGAAGAGACATGGAATTCTTCTTTGACGGTCCACCTAATCCTCGCACTTGCTAATGTAGGCCCGGCGCCTGGCTAGGTGGGTGAGATGTGAAATTGAAAGCCATCTCAAATTGATAGGCCTTGGAGCCTTGGAATGTGGAATAATTAGACTTTTTCTGGGCGGGAATTTATAATTCAGTCTGTCTATGGCCTCACGCCGCCACGGCTTTGGCTTTGGCTGGGTTTGCAGGTACGGTACTATTCTCAGTGCTATGGTGTATGGCTCGCCCTGTACGTATCCTTTCGCGGAATCCTGCCGTGCTGTAGTCTCGTGGAGCAGTCATTACCAGTCCCAATGCCTCATTTGCGCGTGCCCCAGCCACAAGTGCAAGTGCGTTGGGTTGGGCGCTGTGCCAGAAGAAAGGGAAGGATCCCTGTGAGCCACATATTACATACCACAATAATACCTGTACCAGCGTTGGAACGCCCGCTTGCCCTTACCAAAATGCCCCCTGATTATTGGGTGCCGCCCACTTCGACGTTCGAATTCGAACAACCCTTGAAGCATTTCCCCCTCGCTCGGCGCCGCGATGCATACAAACGGTACTAATGTACTGCTGGCGGTATTACAATCACTACTGTACGAAGTATACGCGGATTGATATAGCCACGCAACGCCGCGCGCCGATGCAACCCACTCCTTCCTGAGGAGCTGCCTGTGTTTTGCTTTCCTCCCTAGCCAGCTTGTCTCATCAATATCTCCATTAGGGCCATCTGACCGGTATGGCCTCTAGCTCGTTATTAGTCCGCATGCACATGGTAAACTGTCGCCTGCGAAAGCCACTTTATTACGAGTACCGTGGCGCCGTCAAGCAAGCGGAAACGAGAAAATTGCACCAACGCTAATGTATATTATGTACAGTATCACTACTCCGTACACGACGCACTAGACTACACTAGGACCGAGTACACTGCATCAACATCCTCCGTCGCGCTACCTGCCATTGATTTGCTTGATCGTCACACACCGGAAAGCAGCTGCGTACGCCGTGCGCCTCGCTCCTCCTCGGTGCTGTACTCCTAGCCCTGGCCCTGGACTGCCCTCCTGGTCACTGGCACTTGGCCCTTGATACGTATCCAGCCGCGGGATGTAAGTCTGGTCGTAGAGCCGCTTGGCTTTCGAACTCTGCATGTTGCAGGCCAGGGGCTCGGCCTCCATGGTAATTCTTTTTGACTTTGACCGCCACGAAGCATGCATCCCCAGAAGAAGCTCAGACCCGGCGAATTCCCTACGAAGGAAACCTGGTTCGTTCCTTAGATCCATCATCAGCCAGATGACACAGACGACATACCGGAACTTTACATTGCAAGGTAGCAAGGTAGCCTCCATATTTGCCCTGCGGCTGTCTAGCCTTGACATGGTGATGATCCCTTTCTCCTCTTTGATCACTACTCCTCATCAGTCATCTATTTCCCTAGACTATGATTTACTTACGTTTTTTGGTGTCCTCTACACCTTGACCCTTCATCTTTTCCATCTATACTTCTCTGTATCTTGACTACCTTCACGATATCAAACAGCAAAATGATGATGAACTCCGGGACTTGGGAGGGAGCTCCATTAGGTTACGCAACGGTGGAAACTTTACTCGATGATGTCTCCAAGCAGATGTCCCTATCAAACCTCTCACGATATTCAAGGGGATCCAATGGACAACGGACAGGGCCAACAGGAGGATCTATGCGGGTTGTCAAACCAAACAGTGCTAGCAACAGCCCTCGAGGGTCGATTGGGTTAGGGAGACGGAGAACAGTGATGACTGATGGCTACCGGCGGAGAATGGCTATGATGGACCAGAATGTAGTGATATCTACTTCTGCTGGATTTGTTTCAAACGATGGCCTACAAGTTCCCTCGAGATCAACCCGGCCGGTGAGCTGGCATCCATCGTCCCATCAAGCTGCCCAACAACACTATCAAACCACAAATCCGGCCCCGACCTTCGACTTCACCCACCACGCCCAATACATGGATCTTCCACCGACTCCCGCCGTATACTCGGGTTATGCATCACCCTCCTCCACGTTCTCCCCTCTCTCTTTGCCATATACTGGTTACGAACAACAGCAACAATATCCTTTCCACGACACAACTGCTCCTTGTCAATCGAACCCGACTTACACATTCTCTCAACCAGTCATGATGGAACAACAAACCCCAAACTATCATGCGCCTACGGCACAGAACGTGGACCCTGCAATGTACTCGCATTTCGATTGGACCAATTTCGCTACAAATGGATTTGAAAGTTCCACAGCACCACCTACACCAGAGAACTTTCTTCCAATACAGCACCCCGAGCCAGCTTTCCCGGTGGAAGAATCAATACCATACCACCCTCTTTCAGATACCGAGTCAATCGGCGAAGATCTTATAGGGGTTGGACTATATGATACGCCCGAAGCTGCAAAGTCGCCTTCCCCAGATCCTCAACTCGACAACTATCGGTCTTTGATGATGACAGGACTCTTAGGTTCTGCCTATCGGCGACCAGAGCCTGCTGGAAAGGGCTTAAAACTTGAAGAGGGATGGAATCCTCCCGACTCCGATGACGATGATGAAGAAAGCGATGAGCAAGATGGAGAGGGTGAAGACGATGATGAAGTCGCTGAAGAGGAGACCAAAAGTCAAAATGTTACCTATCCGGTGCAAGGAGTTCAGCAGTTCGATACACGCAACTGGGTATAAGATCATAGGTGTTAGAAGGACATTGAGCAATCAGTCATTTAGGATATTCTCTTAGCATAGCGTTGGGCGGGATCTGGTTATAGGCATGTGCATCAGATGGGACTGGGACTGGGACTCGGACATCATAGGTCGGAGTTACAAATGGCGTTATCACAAGTCCACACCGAGTGGCAACATATACCCAAACATTGAGGGTGCAGATTTATTGTAGATTATAAATACCCAAACGATCTAAAGACTTCAAACTTATACTTTGCCTCGCATGACATCCTCGTGTTCTCGGCCCTCTCGCTTATCAACACACTAGAAATGGAAAATAGGGGCGAGGCGACTGGACAAAAAATCTCGATATTTCAACGAAGACCCCAAGGTCAGCTCAACTTGCCAAGAAAAATACAGAGCAAACTGGGCATATCCAGAATACCATATTGCTGTTCGCAGATTGACTGTCCTCATGAGTGTATGTCACTGCCTGATCATCTCCCCCCCTCCCAACTACTAAGGTGTGGCTTGGTACTTCTACCTGGCAGGCTTATTTATTAACCATCGATTCATGCATCCGAGCCAAATTGGGTCGTGATTTTTCTATCGCTGGCTGCGCTCCCAGGATTGGTGTGTACATTTTCGGTGATCCCTATCCGCTTTTTACTTTTCTTCTATATGGTAAGTCAGAATGATCAAATTGGGCTAGGATACGTCGAAGAATAGCATGTGAAGCAGGCGGATTTGAAAACGAGTTTTTGTATAATAATGCATCCCCCATCCAACTATAGAAATGGGAATACCTAGTGGCGTGCATGCTTTGCCCCCGATTTACTGAACAATTCAGGCATCCATTATTGCGCCCTATGAATTCGAAGCAGATCCAAACCGGATTGAGACACCTGTCTGCTCCAGAGCCTCAAAGGAGATAATCAATAGCCCAGGATGGGTAAGTAAGTAAGTAATTCATATAAAACCAGTGTTGTAACTCGCCCACGGATCACATGGCAACGTTGGAATCTGTTCTGAATGTGAGATATGGGCGGTCGCTGCATCATTGCAGCGGTACTAATACAAGACCAGCGGACTCAGCCTGTTTGATGATTTGATCCAGTCGAGTCAAGGCGGGCGTGACGCAGAACCGACAATTCAGCTCCAGAGCTCGTAGCTGGCGATGCTGGTTAGGCTATGAATGAATTCATTAAACACTGGACAAGAGACGAAACAATTTACTATGTCTCACAGTGGTAAATGTGGACGATGTTCACGGCGTCAAGAGCCACAGGCCACAAGTCGGTGTCCTTTCCAATTCAAGGATCTCAACATGGAAAGAGCATTCACCCCTCGCCGCTGGCGATGTTCGAGAGATTTTAATTGGATTTTGAATACTCATGGGGTAGCACTCGCAAGCCAACATACAATCAATGCTGAAATGTTCCGTGTTAAGTTTGTTCAAAATTGCTCATTCACTCGTCGAAATTTCGAGAATTCATCTGGATTTCCGGATCTTCATCCAAAATTCTAGTCCTGGATTTTGCTGCATTCCGCCCCAGCATCACATCGTTCGGGAAGGAAGCAAGGGACATCGTTGGTAATTCCAGACCAGCTTTGAACTCTTAAAGCACCAGAAGATCGTGCAGAAGATCGTGTGCAGCGCCTTCAAGCACCCATGAGAATTTTAGTCAAGTTCTGGGTCCACAAACTCGCTGGCTGGTGAGGCACAAATGGAGAATCCTCCATTTTGTGATGAAGATGCAACAGGTGTTGTCTTCGAAAAGATTTAAGATTTTCGCTTGTGCAGAGCCTCAAGACGCCAACATCCTCCAAAATTCCCGATGCAGTAGAACCTCCAAACCCCCCCAAAACTTGTCTTTCCTCCAAGAATACACATACTAGGGGGGAAATGGTTCAATACGTGATAAATCCTTGGCGCAACCCCGGCGAGCTCCTTCACGTTCGTCAACAGCTCTACCCTGGCCAGATCAAGAATGATGAAGGGAGACGGCAAGCTGTAGCTCTGGTATCAGTCTGGATGCAGAGAGGGAATTGTCCGCATTTGGTTGAGAGTTCGGCGATTCTTACGAGTGCAATTTTGAACGATGTACCAGGGAATTCGACGTATTGTGTGAGAGCTGCATATTCGGCAGCTTTTTGTAGGTCAGTTGTGGCTGATATTTTCTTTCTTTGTTTTGAAGTTTCGGGCATTCTGGCTTGTGGGTCACTGGTTTTCATTAGTTTAACTCGATGAATCAAGTTTCTGAGGTGCTAGGACTATTAGTGCTCTCAAAGTTGAGGGTGCTACGAGGAGAATCATATGACGAGAAATAGTGACAAATATTAAGAATCCCTGGGTTGTCGGTTTCTTCGTCTGTATTACTCTTGTTTATCCTAACAGCATTTATTTTTAAGCTCAACAGCTAACCAATGCCAGATTCGTAACCGGCCTCCTAGACAGCCACCAAGACGGCCGCAAGAAGCTAAGCATGTACTCTATCGCCAAAAACATCGGCCTGCCAGCAACCTACGTGGAGCTCAGACACCAAGCCACACATGAAGAGCTGCCTTCTCTCTCCAAACTCCGAACCGCTACCCAGAAAGCCCTACGCTGGATCTGGGACTGCTACTGGGTCACAATACCAACAGAGGCTTCCTCGAAACCGAAAGAGAGCTGTGAAGACTGTGTTAGGAGGTATGTGGAGGAGCGGGATGATGAGAGGCAGGAGGAGATGGAAGCTCATCTGTGGAATTGGGATTTACGTGAATTGATGGCGGCCGTGGAGGACGTTCAAGAAACAACGTGTGATGCTTTGGTTCTATCTCGGGCCACACGCCTATACCATAAAATACTGGAGCAAGACGATGAGGAGGAGACGAAACCAAGTCCTAATAGCCCGGCCAAGACCCTAGAGGATCTGAGAAAAGAGATGGCGGGCATGGAGAGCGATTTGAAGAGCGAAGGAGCGGATGGCGGGTCAAAAGAGAGAAAGAGCGCGAGTAGTGGCAACAATCTCAGTGGCAAGGGTTGGGCGTTATGGGAAGGTCCCTGGGTGCCAAAACCCATTGGTGTTGTATGATCTTCGTACCAAAATACCTTTAAAACCATAGCTTTTCGCGGTCAAGATAGCACAGTGGCCCCTTCGGTCATCATCCCGTAGCATTTGAGTTATTTTCGCAAGATTGCAGTAGTGGGTGCAACGAGCTAGGAGTAGTCTAGCCCGTTTTACGCCGTGCACATTACGGAAATTCCCCAATCAAGGGCGTGGAAAAGGATTAATACAGCACATGGTTTCGACTCGGAAACTCTTTTGTTCTTCGAATGCTACTCCATCTTCCGGGCATTTTAATTGTATCACCTACGCCAGAATATTATTAACACCATAGTGTCCGCGAATGGCGTCGCGCGGAGTCAAGGAGTAACTTCCTATCACTGTTTGGCAGATTCCCCGGTGTTGTCACAAGACTTAAAGTAGTACAATCACTACGAACTTCATGGCCGCCGAAACGTGAAGAGACATGTATAAATACGCTCAACGTTTACACAACTAATGTAAAGAATCATCGGAACATTCTTCCGAGATTGTTGTTCAGTATTTTACTATTGTGAGTCGTGGTGTGCCGTCCCGGGCCCCATGCTCCGATCCCTAGGTATATGATGAATTAAGGCATGCGTAACTATTTTCTCTCTGCAACAGCCCTGAGTTCCCGTAATAGGTTGTCATCTAACTGCATTCTCAATACCTTACTCGGCCTTTGCAGCCCCCACAACTCTCTCTGGAGACTCTTCATGGCTGATGTGTCCCAACTTGTCTTCAGGGTCATACTCGCCTCTGTCGAAGCGCACCGTTCGTCGTCTATCCACTGATGTCTTCCATGCTGGAGTTCCAAGAATGCGGATCGAATCAGGTGTGGTATCATCGAAGATCTCTTCAACTTGCTCGAGGGGCTTACCGGAAGTTTCTGGAAAAATGAAGAAGATGTGGATGAACATAGTCGCACAGAAAACTTGCTGTTGATCAAGATCTCGGAGTCAGTATTACTACTTTAAAAACAGTCGATATTAAAGGCGTGGAGTGTTTCGGGAGAACAAATATGTCTTAACTCCCAGTGGAGATAACTGCCAGAAGAGGCAATTTCCAAATGAGGTGCATAAGATAGGAGCGAAGGGATTTGAGAGCATATGAACAAAGGCCCGCTTACTTAGGCAGAGCAGATACCGACCAAGAAGCCGTTGATAATACGGCCGACAATCAACATAGGGATGCCATTGGAAGCGCAGACGAGAATAGAGCCGATACACCAGATGATAGAGCCGATTTGAATTACCCTTTTTCGTTCCAGAATATCGGAGATGTAACCAGAGACTAGAGCGCCGAGGAAGGAACCTGCACATTATCGGGGTTAGCATTGCCTGATGGAGATCCAGACGCTCGCGAGTTTTAATGTCCTCTCTGAGTAATTCAGAATTTCCGAGACATGTAAAAGGAGCATTAAGACTTGAGGCACATGCGAACTAAGAACCAGAAAGCTGTGGGAGTTTGCATACCTCCAGGCATGGCAGTTAGATGACTAGTCAGTTTTGAGTTCTCAATAACTTTTTAAGGACAGAGGGACTGAGCTCTCGCAAGGTTCATAAAGTTGGACATACAAGTGATTCCTCCTTGTACATCTGCTTGCGGATCCTGACAAGGCTTCTCGCCTTGGTTGAAGTAGCACTCCATGGCAAATTAGTACTATGTTTTGTTCGAAAAGCAGGAGCCGAGAGAAATAAATGTAGCCGTGCAGCACGTCGCTGCAAAATTGGGGGAGGAAAATTCAAGGAAAAGAGACGATTACGGTAGGCCTCAGTGGAAATGATTGCACTCATCGAACTGATATCGAATCCGAATAGGCCACCGGCCACCACCGAAACGGCTGCAATGACATATACCTACGAGCGGGTGGGTTAGTACTATGTTCCACTCAGTGAGCAGCATTGGGTGAAAGGAAACATATAACGGAAAATTCAACGCGGTAAAACCAAGGATGCAGGGCATGGAGGGAATGGATTACATTGCGGACTGTAAACATCTTGACGGCTGTTGTCAGCAGAAAATCCAGGTTCTTGATCTATTTCAATGACCTCTAGAGTCGATTGTGGGTAAAGAAAAAAGGCGAGCACCAAGGAGAAGAAGTATATATGTTTGAGGTGGACGAAACCAGAAACGGATAAACAAGCATTCATTATTGTTTCCTGATTCTGATCAGACGTAACTAAACCCTAGACGTAGCTTCCTTCCCCCTCGGCATCAACTTCCCAGAAACGCACTTGCATTTGGGGCACAAGGGTTCTGCTCCGCGTTGAAAAGTGCGATTGGCCGTTTCGTAGCTCACGAGGCAGAACCCTTGACTTGAAAGACATTTCTGTTGGTCGGATAGATTTAGGAATGCTTTAGACCAAACACTCACTGCGTTGTGAAGGATTCTGGTGGGGTTGTTGGAGAACTGGAGATCCTTAGTGATCTCAGTTCTGTAAGTAAGAACTCAGATGGAATTTTAGAAAATCTATACGGCTTAGCACAATAACTTTATGTCTCTCGTCGCTTATTGCTCTGGATGCGATACCAAGAAATGCGGGAGATACAAAGTTAAATGACGCTTGCGGCGTTGCGCCTCCCGCTCAAGTGCAACGCCAATTGACAAGAGCTTGAGCAAGGCTACAGTACTGGCTACTGTTGGAACTTGGGACAGCACAACCACATTTATTCCGCTCCGGTTGTCACGGCTCTCTCCCGAGTCCAATCACCTCTGAAGCTTTGATGTTCGATGGCTGCTGTACCGAAGTACGGGGCAAATCTGGAAGCCCCAACAGCGGGTATCACAGGTGGTGACGCGCAATCTGACTGCTAAGCATGCTAGATGGAGCTCGGAGCTCGAGTGACTTCCCGATATCACCTTCAACAAGCAGCTGCCTGGTAGCGGAGGAAAGATCGCAAGATGTGGTCAACGTGCTGAGCATGCGAATCAGCATTTACAGCATTCCGAGTACCCTTTTCTGCTACCATTATTTCGATGGGCGGTTTGGTCCAGAGCGAAGGAAGGGAAGGTCCCTGAAAAAGAGGTTCCTAGGCCGAATTCCAGAAGGTGAGGAACAATTATTGTTATTATTAGCAGTGATCATCGTGTACCAGACCGAATACTTGTAACGTTGTCCAAAAGTCCAAAAGTCCAAAAGTTGAACATGAGAAGTCGTCGACATTATGATGAATTGATGCCGAATTGTGTATACGGCATACTACTTACTGACTGTACTGTACTGTACTGTACTGTACTGTACATTATTTATACAAAACAAGATGGCGGGGAAACACGTGATGCGGGGGGTTCTCCAACTCTTCTCCCAACGACTGATGCGATGCTCTGGAAAGGGGCCCGCTGAATCGCAGAATACTTCCTTCAGATATCATCCATTTCATTCTCAATCTCTTAAGATCAACTACGGAGTCATGACAGACTGTTCTTTTCTCAACGCACTTTCGAGTCTTGCAAGGACTCGGAAAGACCGTTTCCGAAGAAGGTAAGAAGTTAAACTGCCGCTGCTGGAAAGGAAAGTTCGGTCGGTAGCTTGCTCTTCATGCTCCTCATCGAGCATCGCAATTGAATGCACAGCGATACTCTAGCAATCTAGGAACAAGTCTCTCTTGTCACTGCTCATTTCATCGCAGGTCGTACTTGCCTGCTGCTTCGCACTTGTTTCATACGTGTCGCATCACAACGATTGTACCTTCTTTACTATCAGAATTCACTCAGAGCTCTGGCAAGTAATTTTGATTTCGGATTTCACAACCTCGATTTCCTTTAAAGCCACAATATACACTGAACCCCAGAGGCATCTCACTCGTGTGAGACTTCAGCTCTGCAACCATGTCTTGTAAGACAATGTCACGTCCCCTCCTCCCGAGCAGAACTGACCATTACAGCAATTCTCAATGCCACCGCGAACGTCAAAACAGTTACTCGATTGCCCGAGCATATCTCAAAAGCCGAAGTCCTTTCCGTCCTTCAAACGGATACACTTATGCTTTCTCTTAACCCGCTCCTCAAATCCTCTACTCTACTTCCACCCTCTGGTTCAACTGCGTTCTACAAGGCCGTCCCCAAAGAGCTCAAGCCAGCTTCCAAAGATGCCATCGAGAGCACAGCTGTATACTCCGTCGTCGAAGCACATGGCACCGGTGAGGAAGCGAACTCGACTTGGAGAGGTGGCTGGGCAAAGCGCTTCATACCGGATGAGATAGTGTATGAGACCAGCATGCAAAATAAGGAGACAGGCATGATAGCAATCACACATGCACCAATGGGTGTCCATAGCCTTACTATGTGGACTGTGCGGGAAGCTCTGGACTCGGATCCTGTGGTTGAAAATGGGAACAAAACTGGCCTGGTGCTGGAGAAAACGGGTGCTGTTACGTCTAATCGGATGCTCATGGGTTTTATCAGAACGACGTTGCAAGAATCATATGATAAGTTAGCAAAGGATTTTGTCGTTTTGTTAGAGAAAGAGGTTGCGAAGAGACGTAGTGGCGAGGGCACGGCGGAGCAATCACCTGCAGCAGATCAGCTTGGGCAAGCAGCTGGTAATCATCAGGTCGAGGTAGAGGTTGTGGCATGAATTTGATGTGATTCGAGGAAGTGTTGCGGTTTGGAGGTTGGTGATACATAGATCTCTACCCTAGGGACTTGCATAGATAGTGCGAGACTTGCGTAACTTATAGATCTCTTTGACGGCATCGCCTAATGAACATAGAGACAATAATTTTACTGCATCATCTTGGTACCAGATGTTCCAAAAATCATTTCTGCTTTCTCTTCGCTTTGTCAAATGCCGGCATACGAGAGCGTACAATTTACTCATACTTGGTCAAGACTGCAAGAACGGGATCTCATCGAGAGTAGCCATACATGGATATTAACCCTCTTTAACATGTCTCAAAAGCTCTTGAAGCTGCTATTTGGAATAGGAATTGGCGTGGTCCGGTAGACCCTTGCGGCCGGTGATAAAGCTGGAAATCCCAGCATGTTCAAAATGAAAGGGAAAAAGCTCATCTCAAGCTAGGCAATTATACCTGGAATCTTTCAGCACACACAGACCATCGACTGGTTTCGATATTTGGTGTATCTTCTAGCCAGAGACACTTCTTGGCCTTTCCTATATTCACCTTCTGTCAAAGTCCCACACTCCGTGGGACATTTTGCCTATTTTCACCTCCTCATCTCCTTCATGATGCCTGACAGTGTCAAAGTGGTGAGGGCTGTTATCGACGCCTGTACTTGTAAAAGCTTCCTGTTGAATAGCAGTGACAAAATACAGGCTATTCTGATTCTGGTGTCAGATCTCTGGCTTACTCCAGAATATAGTTAGGTTCGTGGTGAAAGCTTTCTCGATGTTCACCTAGGCTTGATAGCCCACAAGTTGCAGATACTAACGAGCAGCCGCAAAATAAAATGTTAGTGTTATCTGATTGTAATTGATAGAGAGGTCGAGAGGAGAAAAGCCTCGTAGTGTCGACACTATGAAAGTGGACCGGATTTGTTGGTACGTAGAAATGGCTTATAAAAACCTTTGCCGTAGTATCTCACTTCCAGTGGTAGATTTATTAAAATTCAAAGAAGTACTTCTAGGTTTTAATCTGTGACTTGGTACAAACGCCAATCCTACCACAGCACCCCATAAACTCAAAAAGACCACTCCTGTGTTCATTCTAGCCCATTCTCTCAATTGCCACATACCATCAACTTGACACCTAAGTTTCAAGCCTTAGCCAACTCAATACTCCTCTTCAAAAGTCTCATTTCCGTCCTTCCCAGTGTATCTTCAGGGAGAGAAGCCCCTCCATCCCTTGCCTTCCAATACGCAACACTCGGCCCACCCTTCGCATGATCCTTCTCGTCCTTCGCATCCGACGATTGGATCAACTCAAAGCTCCTCAAGGCAGCACTAGAATACTGCGCAGAAGTCAGACCTACGAGTTGCTTCGCCATGTTCAAGAGGTGTGTTACTTCTGAACTGTGCTTGGAATCCTCTTCTGTGCCCAGGCCTCCGAGGTTCATTCGAATGCGGACGGACGGGTGGATACATTCTCCTGTATCCTTTAGTGGGACATTCGTTTCGCGACCATTTTCGTCGTTGACTTCGTGGTACTTGCCAGGAGTTCGAACGATAGGCAGCAGACCTTCCAAAAAGCCTTCTACGGTGTTCATGGGTGCGGAGTCATAGATTCTACCTAGTCCCCATGGACGAATCGGTTCTTTTTGCTTGATGTAGTATTGGACATTCTTGTCTTGCAACCAATCGAGGTATTTTGGATCGAAGGACAAGATTCCGCCATCGGTGTCTTCGATCTGGCTTATCATCCAAGCCAGAGAGATGTTGGCAAGCCCTGAATCTTCGTAACCGCCACCGCAGTTGCTGTGTACGCCGACAAACCAGCACTGCTTCAGTGTCTTCAGGTTCCTATCATCCGTCGGCCGGTCCCAGAGCGTCGGACTGAACAGGTTGCGGTGCTCGTCAAGTGCCAACGCTTGGAACGCATGCACTACGTGCTCCGATACCTTGGTATTGACAAAAGAATATGCTTTGACTGTATCGTCCTTGAATGGTAAAGGGATGCCAAGGGCACCTAGGAAGACCATCAGCATCCATCATTTGCTTGAATATTTGAAGTTGAAGGAGGTAGAAACTGACCAACAGTGTCCCAAACTCCAACAACTCGAATTGGCATCGGCCATCTCGTAATACCAGCTTCGATCAAGGTCTGCCTATACAGAGGATCTGTAAACGGGACCTTCTTTCCAAATTGGCCCTCAAACCACTACAGGGAATCAGCACCATTTAAGGAATAGAAACCAAAAATGATGAAACGTAGTTTGGAAAGCGAGCGAAGGCGATGGGAGATTACCTCGCTTTGGCTCCCCGCAATATTCTGCTTCATCCAGTCGCCAAATATGCCCCAAAAACTTTCCATGCCAACCTTTGTCAATAAGCCGATATCCGTTATCAAACTCGAAATGGCACGAGCGGTGAATGCTCCTCTCGAAAAGCCAAAAAGCACAAGTTGGTCCATGGGCTTAGAAGTATCTTCGACATCAGCTTGAGACTCCGGGTTGAAGTTGTTTGCTAAGAAGCCACTGTGGAGAATTAGTGGCAAGTTCTCTTCGTAAGTAAGACGCGATGAAGATGAAATATAGGTCAGGCTGTCCAAAATTGCAAACCAAAGGGAGCAAGACAAAAGACGGGTTAATTACTATGCTTCTCGAACGTGCTCTGAAAGTCCATCTCCCGCTATCCCACCTAAAATCTTGTCTTCAGTACCGCCGTTAGCCCCGACCCCGCGCTGGTAGAAGACGATTTGGGGGATGCCAGCGTCATCTTTGTGTTTGATGGCTCGAACGATGCGTGTGATGTTACTGGGGATCTGAGCTTTCAGCTCGCCGAAGATGGTTTCATCATATCCCTGGTCGCTGTTCTAGATGAAATGATACTGTCAGTATCCCTTCGCACATCCGAAATGGGAAACCACAACCTGCCAAGTTCCTAGGAGAAATTTGGTGTTAGTTTTGGGTTTATGCAAGATGTGGATTGAAAGTACGTACCATCACAAGCCACCACAAACTTCCTTCCAATAGTTCTCTTAGCCTCCAGGATCGATCCCATCCTCAACGTTCTCATAAAAATAGACGGAGGATAAATTGATGCTCGAAGTATTCTTGGTGAAGTAAGACGGCGGGAATTTACTGCTCTCGTAATACTGAGAAAGCAAGTAGGGCTACTCATTCGCTACCTTGTACGAAGTAAAGATAATCAACAAGAGGTCTCAGGGTACGGAAGAAAGGTAATACTTATAAGCAGCTCCTGAAACAAAAATCAGCCCCTTTAACTCAAGGTTCAGCTGCCGATTGCATCTGACTTAAATACCAAGAAAGGGTGCTCGGTGGCGCCTTCCAACCAACGCAAGCCAACGGGGAAAGCGACTTGCACTTGCCCCTGCAAAGTCACACAAAATACGCAACTCGTGTGTCTGCTCAGCTTGCGCCTCACACCTAAGCCGTCACACTGTAACACCAACATTCTGGGGTGCATGCACAAGGCTGAAGGGATACGCTTTCCTAGCGGTTGGTAGGGTTGGTATCATAAGTGCAAGGGAAAGGGGAATACCTCTCCGCTGGGACAGGTATTTGACAGGTTGCGCTTTTGAAACTATGAAAGAAGAAAGTAAGACGTGGCTGCTAAGTTGGTAGCATGTTAGAAAAAGAGCAAAAGAGGAATAGCCCACTCGACTCTAATGATAATATTATCCCGGCAAAGTGATGACTCGCGATGGGCCTGCACATTATGCAAGTAAGATTGTCGCATGGATCTGAAGAAGTGTTGGTACACCACACTACAAGACCCCGTGCTCAGGACTGAGAAGGCTTATGGCTATGGTAGAAGCCTCAGCGTCGCATTTTCAAGCCCCTCTGTGAGTGGGTTCGGTAAGCGCGTGTGGTGTAGTTGTACAAACACACAAAATATTGCGCTGCAAAATGTCGAGGCGATCAATGATTTTTATTTTGCCTCTATCCCTAATTTTGTGTGCCTGAGGGGTGGAAAAGCAGTTCAGAGTATGCCTACTCAAATCCATCGTCTCTCTCGACTATGAACACCGATTCCGTCTCTCCCACTCCTGTCCCTACCCCATTTTTTTCCAGAGCCGAGGCGACAAGCCTTTTCCCAGTTTTGATTCCGCAACTACCAGAGATTCTTCATCATTACCTGGCAGTAAATTAGATCGCTCCCCCACGCCATACCGTTAAAAGTCGTTCAACCAAATAAAGCCAAGCCAAAATCAAACCGAGAAAGTCAAATCCAGCAACAAATTACTAAAGGTCGAGTTGAATAAACTGCATCAGGCAAGCGGCGGAAGCTCCATGTTGAAAGGTCCAGATAGTAACGAATGTATGGTAATTGCAGAGAGTATATTTTATAAAGTCGTTTCACGGTGCTTGCACCCGTCCCACCGTGCTCATGAAGAATCGTAAAGGGGCATCGAGTATGGGGTATTTCGATCCAAGTTTCGTAAATTTCGTGATTGCATCGCTGTATGCTCGCCGACGAGAACTCCTGGAAGAGTAAAACAGCCACCCCTAACGGAAAATCTCAAATCGACTAAAACTTTCCCGCCCATATGTACGAGTCTGACAGGAAAGAGTGACAGTAGTTCAAGGCCAACCGCCATCCATATGCTGTACTTTATACAGAAAGAGAATTGATTTGCATGTCTCCGGACACTTTTGGTATATATTTTCGTGTTTTCTTCGCTTTTGGTATTCCTCCACTCTACACCAAATTTTTCAATTTGATGGCAGCAGAAGGGCGAGGACAGGAGAAGGCCCTCCCGCGCCTTCGAAATTTTCAGATAGTCTTCCAGGTTGCAGTTGATTATCATAGGAAAAGACGATTATTCGCGTTGTGATACGGAATTCTCAGCTCGGGCTCTCATGTGACTGGCTTGTGTCTCGAGGCTACGAGCCATAAGGTGTGTGACTGCTCTTTGGATTAGCGCAATGCAAACACGCAAATATGAGCATTGGGAACTTACCTGGCCAGACAGCAGCTTTGTCAAGCATGTAAGCTGTGACCCTCAAAACCTTACTTCCGTACCCACAGTTTTCTGCTGCTCCAGGAAGCCTTTGAGCAGCATTCATCTGAGCGACGGCACCCATGCCTGCTAGCTCATAGTTCATCTTAATTTCGGCACTGTTCAAGACTTCTTGAATCTTGTTGAGCAGCTTGCAATCTTCTTCCTCGAGAAGCATGATGCCGGGGACTTGACTTAGATCAATCTCATCTTTGCCAAGAATACCTAGATAGCGCCCAACTCGTTCTTGTACAGTTGCAACCCATTCAGCAAGAACCTGGGCACAATCAAATGCGCACATGGCTGATTGTAAAGGTAGTTCTCGGGACGTAAAATCGGCAAAAGTTACGCCTAGCTTGTCAGACATCGAAAGAGAATCTGCAGCATAAAAGGCGGCCTTCCGGAGGTGACGCTCGCGCTTCGAGGTGGATACAGGCTGGCCCGCTATTTGATGGATACCGTTGGTCTGTGAAACATTTTCCTGGTGCTGGCCATTTGGAGGTAGCATGCCAGCTTTAAATTCAGGGGAAGAAGTCGCTGTTGGAGGAGAGTCAACGAAGACAGAGCTAGTAGCTGAGGTATCGGAATCGTTGTTGGAGTTGGGCGAGTGCTCAGCATGTTGAATGATTTCCGTGCCACGAGACAGCTCTTCTGCCATTCCATCCCAGTCTCGTTGCCAAAATTTCTCCTTCGATCGAGACAGATTGACAAACAAACGGACGTAGGCTAAATCCAAGAGGGGGATACTGTCAGCGGATAGAGGGCCAAATCCATAAGGATTAGGCCTCTCCAAGCTATGATGCGGATTGCTTGCCCATGCTGCTTGCCAGGCTTTTAAAGCCGGCTCAATGTGTCGGTGCATCTTTTCCGTTTCCTCATTTGTCCACACTCGATTGTGGTGTCTTTGTCTAGTTTCCCAGATGTAATTGTGTATTGAGTTGATGAGTACCAAACACCCAAAGGTACTAGGTCTCAGATCACTCTTTGGCAAGTCTTGAGGATTCATCCCGGACCCAAAGGCTTGCCCCTGGGCCATCTGAAGTTGCTGTTGCTTTTCACTCGTGCGGAGAAGCTCGCCCAAAGCATCGTGGAAAGTGACTTGATTGTGATCAGCCATCTGGGCACCACCTTTGGCATAGAAGCTGCTGGCAGAATCCGCTGCCCAAAATTCTTCATCGCAGGGCAGATCCAGCATAATTTCAGAATTTGTTAATGCTGGGGCATGATTGTAAGCTGAAACGAGCAAGCTCGAGAGGATGAAAACGGCATAGAGTGTTCTTTTACGCTCCTCCATGGTCTTCCAGCTGTACCACTCCCGCTGATCCTCTGGAACTTCATCGCTCCCCCAGTAACCGGCGTCTGGTTGTTGGTTAGGATGAAGGGCATTCTGTGGCTTTAGGAGGTCTGCTGCTCGGGCCAAGCTAACTAAGGCGGCGCAATGTGTACTCGCGATATCACCAGCGGTTTTGTCACCACAGTTGTGACCGTATACTACATTCAACAGCATAGCTTGAACAAGCCATACTGGTGTGTGCACAGAAGTCTCTGGAAGTCGTGCTCCTGGGTCAACTCCAGCTTTGCGGTGGTCTGCTTTCCGAACATCAGCTTTTCGCCGTTCCTCAAGGTACAGCTGGATCATTTTCTTCGCAGATTCAAATAGCTCCTTCGATTGGGAGTGTTCCAGCTCATATAAAGCACCAATAGCCGCCATAGACAGGATAAGACACCCACGACCACCAACCAACCCAGCCCCATGGCTGCCATCATTCGAGTAGCCCGGAACATCGAAAGAAAGAGTAGGTATGTGAAGAAATGGAAGGTGAGGTTGAAAATATCGAATGTATGCCCCAATGTAACGTTGTAAATCTGATGTGCTCGGGATGCCTCGAGTCCCATCACAGACACTGTTCGAGCGGCCAGGAAAGTGTGGTGATAGGGGTGAGCTAGTTGCTGGAAACGAGTATTTGCGTCCGCCAAAGGGTGTACACTGGGCTAGTGCAGCCAACAGTGCTTGACGAGTAGTATCCGTGATAGTCGCCAGAGGGAGCAGAGATTGACTGCTCATCCCGTTCATGGACATTGGGGTTTCTGGGCCGAGGTTCATCGGGGGGTGAAATGTTTGCGTTGTGATCCCTGACATCATGGACGGGCTCAGAGAGCTCATTGATGGTGGGGGTGTAGCAAAATAGGGATCGCCGGCGCTTTTGGGTGGCATACTGTGAGGAGACAACGGTCCCCCGTTCATCATATCATTGAACCCGGAGTTTCCCAGATCTAAAGTAAAGGGATTAGGCGTCATCTGAGGGGGTGCCATCATTGACTGCTGCCACATAGAGGCCGAGGACGTAGCTGGATTATTTGACCCATCCAGCATAACTTCACTGATGCCACTTTGGCTAGCTGTGCTAATTGCCGATGGAGAGGAACCATCAATGGCGTTTTCATTATTGGCATCGTGGAAGGACATTTGGTGGTCAAAGCCGTTCATCCAGTCAAAATTCTCCTCTAATGTTTGGCTTGCGGACATATCCGGGAATGCTTGGTGATATGGGGATGCCGAATCAATAACCATTGATTGCGGAGAGTCGCTGTAATGTAACGCATTTGGATTGATCGTGGAGCCGGGCCCAAAAAGTAAGCCCTCAAAATCGATATCGGCATTAAATCCACCATGGACCGGTGCTGTCCTCAATCCGCCTCCAAAGTCCATATTGCTGAAGCCGTGGGTTTCCAGCTTTGGCAACCCATGGTTCATGCCTCGTTGACCCATAGCAGTAGACATGCCGCCGAAATGATATTCATTCTGCATTGGAAGCCCTGCAAGGCTGGGGTGACGGCTATGTGTATGCGTATTGTTGTTGAGTCCATTTCTGGCAACAGCAACATTGGCCGCAGCCATCAGCTGCATATGAGCTCCATCCACATGGCTAATTGTGTTCGCTCTTGGTCTCATCGTGGCGGCTCCATGACCATTTGCAACCGAGCCTTTGCGTACCCGGCCTGGTCCGGCTGTACTGCTCGCAGCGCTCTCGCGGCGATTTCGTGGTCTGGAGGAGGGCGTGGTTGTCATGTGTAGCTTCTGCTGGTGCCGTAATAGCAAATCGCGGCGAGCGAAGCATCTCGCACACTCTGGGCATTCGAATGGCTTCTCTTTCGTGTGGGACCGCTCATGGCGCTTGAGGTGCTCTAAGCGGGCAAACGACCGCTGACATGTCCCGCATACATGAGGTCTCGGTTTGTCTGTCTTTGGTGGGGGAAAGTTGTTTGCAGCTTTGGAGTTCCCAGCGGCACCTAAATGGGCGGGTGATGTTAGTTGGGAGTTATACATTGGTATAGGTGGGACCCGCGAAAAGCAATCCCGCATCCCACTTAGCAATTGCAGCAACGAGAGCTGGAGCTCAAGCCGGACCTCGCGGACGTGCAAAGGGGAATTGATTATGAGATTATGAGATTATGAGGCTCACCATTTTCTGCGTTCATTCCGGCGTTGGCGGCCGCGGTACTGGATGACGTCGCAGCGGGCATGGTGAGAGGCTGGTGCTGGTGTTGGTGTTGAGGAGCGACTGTAATGGTTGATTCGTCGTTCAGCATCGTCGAGCAAGGCGTCGTCGAGGGGTAGAACTAGGTAGATTCTAGAGGCGGCCCTGTCGGTTTGGCATGCTACAGTATGCAACTTAGAACCTCAGCACTCCATTCGCATGAGTGTTTTACCACCGACCAACAGTAAATAACAGTAAATAACAGTAAATAACAAAACAACAAAATCGTGTAAATAAGGAAAGGCGATGGGCACGTAAGTGATGAACAAGCGGGACTGGATCTGGATTCTAGATCTGGATTGTGGCGAACGAGAAAGGGGAACGTACAAGAGAAGCAGTTCTGCACTCACAGCTTCAGTTGGCTCGAGCTGGTGGTTGGCGGGATGGACTGGGGACTTGCAGCAGCAGAGGCAGAGGCAGTCACTCAGTCACTCAGTCACTCAAATTCCCTGAACCTTTAGCGTCCTCTGCCTTGCCTTGCCTTGCCGTGCACCTTGCACCTTACACCTTGCACCTTGCTTGCAACTTAGTTCTATCGCTTCGGCCGCTGCAACCACACCGAGATCCCACCTACAGGGCCTGTCCTATCCTGTCCTGTCCTGTCCTGTCGGTCCTGTGCAAGTCGACGTACAGTAAGTACACTCCCCAGGTGGTGCTCTGCTTCTGCGCTCTTTAGCCGAGACCCGGACCCGTGAGGACAGAGAGCTTCTACAGGCGTGCCGTTTCTTTGAGAGAGGGCTGCAATATCCGGTATGGTACGCTGTATCCTCGCCGGCAAGGGCTGTAAGGGTGTGTTGAAGCTTCCTGGGTCGCCGTCTGCACCGTCTTTTCCGTGCTTCGAATTGAAAGGGTCGTGTTGTACAGGGACAGAAACAGAAAGAGAAACAGAAACAGAAGTAGAAGAGTGTTCCACCAACGGAGCAAAATCGGTGGCTGTAAAGGAGGCCCACTTCTACAGTACGACTACGGTCCCACGAGCTTGCAAACGCCGTCAATACTTGTGGCAGCTTGTCGCCGAAAATGGAGAACACCTGCGGCAGTAGTAGTACTACTGGGGTGAAGGCTCTCTTATTACAGGAGACGGCGAGCGAAGCGCGGTACAGCACGGAAAGGTAAACTCGCACAAGGCCCATAAGTTTATGGGTTTATGGAGCAGCGAAGAAGTCTCGAAGACCGTCGACCAGGCTGGGGCTGTGACCTCGATGACCAAAAATCGGAAAGACGAGCATGCACTTCAAGGATGAGCAAGGTTCACCTTGCCGCTCATTGGCCCTGGCACTTTATGAGACGCAGCGACGAAGGGTTTGTGGGGACTGGCGCCGACTGGGGCAGCAAGCGTGGCCCTGGTCTGGATGGGATAGTCCGCGCGGTGGATCGATCTCGAGATGCCTTTAGATTGGAAATATAGAATCATGCTAGCCAGGCCGGAAGTGAGTTGTAGAGTTGTAGTGGGAATTACAGTATTCTCATTACAGCAACTCGTCGCTGGACCCAAAAAAGCAGCACTGGTTTTATGTCCCAGGTCGTGTGGGACATTCAAAATCCGCAATATCCACAGCCGCTTTTTATGCCCAGCAAGAGTGCTCCATGATAGTGGAGAACGGAAATAATGTGAGAATCGGCCCTGTCCTGGGAGGGTCCGATTTGAAGCGGTTGAGTTGCTGGGCTATCTAAGCTACAGCACGGAAAAGATGGTCCATGCTGGCGCCGTTGAATCCAGCCACCAGAGTCAAATTTCATAATGCCTCATGTACGACAGGTGGACAGGGGCATGATGGAACAGCGCCAGGCGAGACAGGCGACAAGATCCCGAGAGAAGAGGCAATTCACGGAGCGTTCCTGAGTGGCTGTCTTCCTCAAATCGTGGGTAGTCTCCCGGTGCAATTCGATATTAATACAGCAAGCAGAGTGCAGTTAATCCGTTCATATATTAGGGATCCTTATGTTGAAGATGGCAGGCGAGCTTGTTATTTTGGCACGTTTTAAATGTCTCAGTTCAGGACTCTTCCCGCATCCTGCATCTGCTCTGAACTGTATATTATTAGAATGGCGCGAATGTATCTCACTCCAGACAGCATAAAGTAGATGCTTCAAAGGTGCATACTCAAGGTACTTGTTTACGATACATACCAGCAGCAGAAAAGCAAACCAATACCTCTTCCAGGTTCAATTGGCCGCATCATCATAGAGAGTTTTGTGTGCATTTCTTCTTTCTCTTTCTTGTGCATGGAGCATTCTGGGTCAATCCGAAGGAACCGAAACTATTGGTAGGCAATTCGTCTACAAGAGAGCAAAAGGCACAGATACAGCCATAATTACTTCACAGATTGAGGTCAATTCCTCTCCTTGCCAGCAAAAAAGATTAATGCAACTCGTCCAACTGCCAATTTTTGCCCACTCTCTCCGCATCAACTCCCCCACAAAGATCAATCGGTGATCCATGCGTCTAGCACGATACGGCGATAAGATAGCAAAGTAGTGGGCGGTTATCGCTCAAGTCCTGAGCTCCAGAGATCATCCACGTTCAGATTATTCGTACCTGACTGATGACGGTGACGATGACGAGAGCACTTCACCTCGGTACCCGGCGAATGCAAGCCATTCGCTCTCGCAGCTCGGAGTCAAGAAAAAGTCATGCATCCTGCTGCGGATTTGGTGGAATGTGGAAGTGGATAGGTAGGGAAGTGGAAGTGTCTATCCAGCGGCAAGCCAAGCCCTTGCAGACCCCTTTTCCCTTGGTGCCCTCTGGCTTCGGGCCAGGTTCATTACATGGGCTCTCTAGTGAAGGGCTCTGCTGCTCAGGTGATATGCTAGCGAGGCATAGGGTTTGCATGAGCTTGGATAGCGCAGCTGCATGGGGCAGCCCGTCCGTTTTTCTCACGCGAACCTACGCCATGTGCAGGAAACGCATCAAACGAAGCCTCTCCTTCCACTCGGCGCCCGGCCAAGTGAGGACATCATCCCAGGGTGTTGTGTCTGCAAGCCCGCAAACACGATGAGAAGACGTTGGATGTGCGCCGCCAGCTGCACGCCGTTCCCTGACCCTTCAACAGTGCGACCCCTGTCGCAAGTTAGTCGAATGACAGGCGGAAAGACCTCAAATCATTTTTTTGACCCCTGCCTTCCCCAGCTTTCGCCCAAGCCACCTTCGGCCATCGACATGCCAACTCTGCGCAGATCGTCCTTTCGCTGTGCCGTGCTTCAAGATGTCTTGGAGACGATCGATGTGTTTTGAAATTCTACTTTAGTATGCTTCAGCTTATCCGGTCCTTGCGCGTTTTTTATTGACTGCCGCCGATGTCTTGCTTAGCATGACGTGGTGTTGACAGCCATATGTATTCATCCTCTGCGGTTGGATTTTTATACGAGTGGGAAATGGAAGGATATATTTCCCGGCCACTTTTGATCAACAATTCCCCAGACCACAGATCCAGAAACCAACGACGGCCGCTATATAAGTTTCAATTATGGGAATTCACAGTGGCAATAGCTTCGGACCCAGCTGTGTTATAGTTTGAGGGTAATCTCTCGGGTCTCCTGATTTAAGCCATGGTAGCCTGGTCTGCATCTCCAGAGGCATACCTAAGTTAAAGACGAATGGAAACTAGAAATATTTCACGGCTCATGGATCTCCGATGGAAAAGGCCAAGGTCAAGGTTTCCCAAGCCCTGCGCACTATCCTCATCCTTCGCCGGCCACTCGCTGCTCGCAATAACTTCTCGCGGCAGCCGAAATTGACCCGCATCCACATTTCTCCTTACCCCGGACTCATAAAGGCAATCTTCAGCCTGCTGACTTTGTCTGGAGGCGAGTCGACACTACTATGGAAATGGCAAACTTACCGGCGGGTATCAAGGACCCAATGATCTTTTTGAGGTTGCACACCAGTATTATTGACACCCAAGACGATCATCAGGCCATCTCTGGTAAAGAGCCAGGAATGAAGGCCGGCAAGAGTTTTTCTCAAAACTGTCCGTCGGTCTCTCTTTGAGCAGCCGCCGAGAGCGTCACACATACATTTTGGACTGCCGATTTCTGAGTCGCTATCGCCTCAGATCGTCCAACCTAATGACTTGAAACCTCTTCGGAGTTAAAGGTCGGCAGTCATTCCATTTTGGATTTATCTCACACGTTGTAGCTTTTTGTGACAAGGCATCGCAATCCAAACAATTCAAGGCTCAATCTCCGACGCTGTAAGGGAAAAAGGTCACTGCGGCTGCTAATTATCAAGGGGCACATGATAGGGCAATTGTTTCAAAATTGACTATAGATTGGAACCGTTCTTTCTAGAGGCTCATCTGCGATTATTACTGGAATATACAGGAGCCGAGAAGGAAAATATTCGTATTCGGCGGCCTAGTAGTATAGACCGAAAAGGCGGCACTAATTCTGAAAATGCCATGCCGAGTGGAACATTCCAAATACGCAATAATCACCGCCGCTTTTTTCGCCTACCTTGTGTCGGCCCAGATTGGTCTTGTACCACTGCCGATCCAAAGATCGTCCCTCTCTTCAATCTTCTCAACCGTCTAAGATTGGAGGAGCCTGCAGCACAGGCTTCCTTCTAGAACCCGAGAAGAAGGGTATCTCGGTGATAATATGGCGATTTGCCAACAGTCGTCATCCACCCTCCAGTGCCACGTTTTAATCGTCCCATCGATATGTGTATAATCCCTTCACATCTTATTAATTCCCATGATATTTTCTCGGAGATCTTGTAATCGAATCCACAGAGACCCCAGAACAACCGGCGGGGCTTGCCTCCGTTGGGAACCTGGCGAGTGGCGCCTGGTTGCTTCGCAAGCCTCGCTCCTTTGTGGAAGGCTTCCGCAACGGCCAAAAAGATAGTGGGGGATCTACATACAGTACAGTACACCATCAGATGCATGTTTACGAAATGGTGCGTCAGCGTCGTTCTTGATGGCTTAGGGGTCCTATGATAGAGGCAACATTCGGGCAAAGTTTGACAAGCGTCAGCATGCTTGCCACTTGGCCGCCCCTCTATGTCATTTTTCTGTCTGATGTTGGGCTAGAAAACGACTTTGAATTTTCCATGCACTTTTTCGTCAGTGTTTTAAGTGAAGTCGCTCCTAGGGTGCCGGAAGACGTCAGCCTTGAGTTTAGTATTTCTTATTTTTAAATTTCTCGTGTGCTTTCCCGAATGTGGCAGGTCATTAGCGGCATGTTGTTTTCAAACGGGAAGCTCATTGTTCTGAGAAGTTGCCCAGTTTGTAATAACTTACATTTAAAAATGAAAAATTGGATTACCGCTGGCTTGCAAATTGCAAACCTGGGACAATACGGCTGTTGAGACGGGCACTGCCGAGTGAAAAGTCATTTCTACAAGAGGTGACATCGCACAGCAGAAACGTTGAGCGAATATTTGCTGCAGTGTTTTTCGTTTACGTTACACTTCTCCCGACCGCGTCAAGTGACATCAAAATGGGCCGGCCGAAGACTTTGACAAGAGAACCAACTAATGGGGTTTGGTTAAGTGAATCTCGACAAGTGTCCCGGTTTTCGGGGTGCCAATTACACAAACAGCGGTCCTCCCCAGGGCGCTGGTTCAACCGCACCGCTGACCCAATCATGGAGGTTTGATTCGTTCATTCGCTGTTCTATCCAGACGAAGTCGAGTCGAGCTCATAATGTCATTGCAATTTCCCTTCTTCAAGCTGAAGAACCTCTTAAAAAGTTGCGTAAGTATGCTAACCTTTGTGGCGTGCTGTTCAGCTTGGGTTTTGTAGCTGAATGAGACTTGAGCCTTTGTGTATATTACTGCTAGCCCTCGTGATCATTGAAGTGGCCACTCAAAAATGTTACTGAATAGCTTCCTCATGCTTGTTGATTTTTCAGTCCTGAATGCCTTAAGCACCTCCTTTCGAGTAGTCATATCATTCCGGGTAGTGCCATGAAAGTCGATAGACCTATGTTTCAATAGCCTCATCTAGCAAGATGAAAATCAACTTGGAAGATCTGTAAATAGATATTCGGGGTAGAAAGTCCAATATTTGTCATCAGTTCATACATACTTAGCTTGAGTTGGGGGCAATAATATAGGTTGACTGAGAACTTGGCATCCTGTGGACTTAGGACTCTGTGGAGTGGCTCCGGCTAGACCAAAAAGCGTCACTGAATATTGGGGATTTTGAATGTCTCTGACGATACGGCACATTCAGAATTAGTACTGTTTTTTCTATTCACCAGGAGAGTGGCCATGATCTCAATGTGCTCGGTAGCCAAGACGCAGTGCAAGCTTATCAAATGAAAGGCATCTTGGTTCTCTGAGAATTGTGAGCCAAGTTGCTCTGCTTATAAGAATCATTTACCTTTTTGTCCTCGCAAGTCATCGCCCACTCCAATTCATCCTAGTTGCTGCCCCCATTACCGCGCCTCAACTTTGCTTCTACCTTCTCAGACCCAAAGATAACTACGCCATAGCAGACTATACTAGTAAAGCGCCCTCGGAGACTTATTTGATAGTTGAGAGGCTCAAAATGCCCTCATTCTGACTCTCGGCCACTTTATCCGTCACGTGCCCGGAGCCTATTCGGAAACATTCCAACATTCCAGCCAGTCACAGCCTACTATTAGATGAGATTCCTGTATAAATAGAAATGGATAGCACCCTCCAAGCACCATAATGCAACTCCTTCTACTTCTACGTCCTCAAATACTTATTAGGGGTATTAACCCAAGCAAAATGGCATCTCAAGGCTTTCACTCTCTCCATGCTAACGTGTACGACCGAATGGCTTCGGGCGCCACGATTAGCGTTGGTAAAATAGCTGTTGATACCCTTCCTCTACCCATAACCAAAGATTCCTACATTCTGGATAACAGCTGTGGCACTGGCTTGGTGTCCGCTTACGTCAAATCCCAATTCCCCTTCGCCAAAATCAAAGGCGCTGATATCGCCCCAGGGGTTATCGAAACCTACAAGGCCCGCATTGCGGATGGGAAATGGGAGGGTGTCGATGCTGAGGTATTGGATTGTAGGGATTTGAAGACGTTGAAGGATAATACGTTTACTCATGTGATCACCAATTTCGGGTTTGCGCCAAATGCAGACGATCCTACAGCTCAACAGAGAGCCGTGAAAGAGATGTACAGAGTGCTGAAGCCAGGAGGTGTTGCGGTTGTCACTACGTGGGCGAGTATGTACCTTTTGCGTATATTGAACAGGGAGTTCGCTAAAGAAAGGGGCAGAGCGGAACTTCGATGATGTGCTCGAAAATGCGTCTCGCGTCATCCGGCCGAACGAAGAGTCTTATTCCTGGAAAAGCCTCTCAGACTGGGATAAGGGCTGGTGGGTCATGAAGCATTTTGAGGATAATGACTTTGGACATCACGTCGAGGTGCGTAGTGTGAAAGGGACAGTGAGCGCGGAGAACCTGGAGGAGCTAGTGAGCCGCTGGATGCTGTTTAAGGATATGTGGTGGAAAGATTACAGCGAGGAAGAGGTGAAAAGACTTCCCAGCGTGTTGACTAACGAGGCGAGAAAGCTGAAGCAGCTCAAGGAGACAGAGGAAGGTGTCCAGATTGAGACAGCCGCCTGGATCACTGTTGCAAGGAAGTAGAGCACTCGAAATGGTACTAGAGAAGCGAATTTTTTTAGAATTTGAATGGAGGATACATGATGGGTCTTAAAAGTCTACTTACAATCCGAAAATTTTACACTGTGAAGGCTTTTGGCCCATGTACATCCGCGCGGTAGAGAAAAACAGCATTAATCCAGAATGTCCCAGGCTGTGTGAGATATTCAAAATCCGCAACTTTTCAGTGCCATTTTTGGTGTCCACCGCGAGACATCCTAGTGTACATACTATTTTGAATGGGGGCACTCAATTGTATTGCAACCTCACTTCACGCATACATAGAAGTCTAAATCGCCAAAACTTAAGCAAGAGGGTATTAGTATGCACATTTGATGCTGATATATACTAGATGCATTGTTTGTACAAATCCCATAATAGACCAAGCGACTCCGAACGCCACGCTATGTTCACATGCTGCCGATGACCTATCCTTACATACGTTACATCATGCATGCCCGCCGTTTGCATAAGACATAGGATTCTTCTTCGCATCGTATTTGTCAAGCTCACTTCCATCTCCTGAGTATCCTATTCGGTCTCGATTGTCGTCGATTATCCGGGCATATTCGATGAATAAGCGATACATGTAAATCTATCTCAATGTTAGTCGAAAACTGATAAGGGGGCTTCAATTGCTTAAATCAATGTCTTCTTTTCGCAGGACTTTGTGCGCCCACTCTTTTCCCTGACGCCCCAATTTTCGTCCCTCGAAAGAATGTCGTTGGACATAGGGCTTGTTGGTTTCTTCAGATTTCCCGAGACCAATAAAGTATGTCAGGATACTGTAAATCTCATCGTAGCGATTATCCAGAGGAACAAAATGCCTCCAAGCGAAAAGTCTCGAGTCGTGCCATTCTCTGAAGATCGTCGCCTTGATCCCCAGACTCTTGCTACGTAGAAAAGCATGCCATCTTCCGGAGAAAGAATGTCCATCCACATCCACCACAAACTTGGATTTGAATTGCTCACTCAGAGTCGTCATATTCTTGTACGTCCAGACATTATCGTAAAAGCTGCAGTTCGGAACGCAGGCAAAAGCTTCAGTGAAGCCCACATCGGTATGTTTGAACGCAAATTCGCCGGCACGGAAGTGGTCATAATTGTGGTAAGCCCCCTGGGCATTTTCATTTTGGACCATGATCCGGACGTCTTTGTCAGCCATAACGGTGCCATTGCTGATCAGAACAAGTCTTTGGCGGTGCATGTTCACCCAGTTTTCAGCAGTATTAGTCCCACCCGACGTAACACCCCTCCAAATCATATTATCGGCCTTATCGTCCCAATCGTAGTCGAAAGTCGGATCATATTCGTAGCGGTCGTCATTCCTGTAGTACATATTTGCTGGAAACAAGATGTCACTGTTGACATTGACTTTACATTCCCCAAAGATCGGGAGTAGGCGTTTACTGGCAACTATCGTGCTTGGAGCAAAGAGAAAGCCGTGCTTATTTTCGATCTCGGGGCCTATAGTGCAGAGATCTGAGGAACGATTGAAGTTTGTGATGAATCCACCTTGTTCACTTTTGTATGTTTTCTCGGCTGAGGCTAACGAAGAGATACCATCTCTGGCATGAGACTCGGGAGGGCAAGCTTCTTTTGCAATATTCATGTATTGCTGACCGTGTGCTCGAAACCACTGAGGGTTTGTGATTATCGGAGCCGTATCATTCTCCTTGAAAAGCCCGGTTATATTCGTAGTCCACTCTGCTGGCGCATCCGGGGCTATATGTCTGCTGGCGGCTTCTGTGGCAAGAAGCTTCTGCATGTCGTTGAAAGGCACGACTACCCGAGGTTGGTCTAATCTGTTCATTGCGATGTCCATGTCCGGGAGATTCTTAACGAATGGCTCCACCATCTGTGCCATTGTCTCTATGCGCCAACCAGGGTTTGATATCTTCCAGACCTTCCCATCCCGTATGTGAAGACCTGAAACTCCATCCTCGTCCACCTCGTGCATATGCGCGGCCAATGATCGAATCTCAGCTGGTTCTATGCCCCAGAACGGCCGTAGATCATCCATGATCTGAGTGAAGTCGTCGATGTTATGGACGTTCCTTTCTCGTGCAAACTTGTACCAATCCCTAAATCCAGGTGGCGGATGCCTTCCATAGGTGATTCTGTACTTATGTACGGTTTCCTTGAAAGTCATCGACCTCGATTCCTCGTATTGGGTCCACTCCTCGTCCGCTTTCTTCATGAGTTCCACGATTGGATGCTGATCATCGATACTAGCGAGTTCGTCGAAAGCATCGCTATTGTCATGGTGCCATGACGACAGTTTTGGAAGCTAGATAGAAGTCAGTACCTAAATAAAAATAATAATAAAAGCACTTGCATTAGGATCTGGAGGAGAGTTTTGGCCACTCTTCTCTTTTCCTGGTATAGGCAGAGGCAGATTCTTGACCGTAGATGGTACATCGGCGCCCGAAAGAAGGAAGAGGTTTAGGAGCATCATGAGGATACCAACAGCTGCCAACAGGAAAAAGACACGCTGCTTTCCTCGATCGAAGCCCCCCATCTTGAGGAGCTTTGAGAATTTGAGACTTAATGGGATAGGATGCGGAAGTTGGGATTTTTGCCCTCAGGCCTCGGAAGCATTATCGAAGGATGGCGCGCTGGAAAGGAGTTGCCATCGAGAAAGTCGCACTTCTTCTTGACTGTTGTCGCGTGCATTCGATGTTGGATGCTCCTTTTCTAATGCTACGCCATGCCAAGGGCCAAGGGTCTTGCATCCCAAAGGATTTATGGCCACTTTAAGCCTAGGACATTTGGCCAGGCTCTCTATGCGATGTTCGAAAGTCAGTAGCAGAATGAAAATGAGCTTGTTCAACAGACATTTCTAAGAAAAAGTCTGGGAGTAGATAGAAACCATCTCGGAAACTGACTATTATTTTGTGTCACTAGAAAATCGACCTAAGAACGATTTCTGTAAGTTTCAATTAGATTTAGAAACTGAAGAAAATACGTGCACAGACCAGTTTCACTCCAGTCCAGTACAGCTGGGTGCGCATAAAGCGGCGCCGCCTGATCCAAAGCCTTGAGCTCAGTCTCGTCGAAAAAGATCCGACTTCGCCAGTCGCAAAACCACCCGCGACAATGCCTCCACGATTACCAGCGCTCACGGCCTACTGCCATGCAGCGTCTGTTTCCCCGTTCTCAGTGGCAAACTTGCTATTACCAATGATGCAGGCTCGGAATGCGTCAATTCTCGCGACATTGTCCGACAATCCAGGAGCCTACAACAAACGCATTCGTCGAGGCCGAGGTCCGTCGTCAGGGAAAGGCAAGACGTCTGGACGAGGTCATAAGGGACAGAAGCAGCATGGAAGTGTGCCGGCCAGATTTCAAGGTGGTCAGACCCCACAGGACGTTGTACATGGAGTGAGAGGTTTCGAGAATCAGTATGGATTCCTACACATTTGGACTTTCGTGTCGGAGGATATCGTTTCGAAAGCAGACTACTAACTCACAATCAGCTTTTCCGTTGATATGTCTCTTGTCAATCTCAGCCGCATACAATCGTGGATCGACCAAGGCCGACTCGATCCTACCAAACCGATTACAGTAAAGGAATTGGCGGAGTCACGGTGTCTTCATGGAGTCAAAGATGGAGTGAAGCTTTTGGCAAGGGGAAAGGAAGAATTGAAAACCCCAATCAATATTTTAGTCTCACGAGCATCGGCTACAGCCATCGAAGCAATTGAAGCGGCGGGGGGGAAAGTGACTACGCGGTACTACACGAAGCAATCGATTCGGAGGCTTTTGAAAGGCGAGTCGGAGTCAAGTTTTACACCACTTGTTTCGGGCCCCCAGGTCGCTCAAGAGAGTTCCCCAATACTTGCCGCCACAGCTGCTTCAGCGGCCCCATTCACATATCGATTGCCAGACCCTACGAGCAGAAAGGATTTGGAATATTATCGAGATCCTGCACACCGGGGATATTTGAGTCATTTGGTTGAGAAGGGTCAAGGACCTAGTTTGTTCTTCAAGACACCTGGGACTGGAGTGCGCCAAAAGACAAAGAAGGTTCGAGCAGTCGAGTCGGCAAAGGAGAATCGTTTGTGGTGAACGATCTGCGAGCTCTTTTTGTGGTGTATATGTTTGTATCATGGATGTAAAAATAGAAGCAGACTTGGTATATCCCCAAATAGATGCTTAAAACTCATTTTCAGCAGCTCTCATCCTTCGCTCTGTTGCCGTTAATACTCGGACCAAGTCTGATATGGGGATCTTGTGGACGATTAGACCGCTGTTTTTCAGACGAAAATTCGAATTACTTAGTAGATGCTTCCAATGTCGGATTGTATGACTTTAATAGAGAAAGGGGGGGCTTCTTCGTATTGTTTGGCGATTTATATAACGTTTAGGCTCGAATAAGACCCAAGAAGTGCATATTCATAACAACTGCTATGACATCTATTGACCTCGGCCGGGCTGACAGGGGTCTATTTTGGAAGCCTCATGGCCTTTAGCGCGATTAGAGCTACCTCTAAACCAAACTTGATAACGCAAGCTCGGTCTGTGTGGCATCAGCTGCATTTACACCTCAATCTTGAGACCGCAGTCGCAAACAAACGGTCTCTTTCAGAGTATTTGCTCTGGTCTGGGACAATGTCGTTGTTCGGGTCGTCACCAGAGGAGCCGGCTCCAATCAAGACTGTATCCAAGTCCCGCAACTCATTATTCGACGACGACGCAAGTCCACCTGGATCCAAATCCTCCTTGTTCGCCGACGATGATACTCAGACCTCATCGCCATGGGGTATGCCTACGCCCAAAAAGGGCGCCCGCAGTGAGCTAATCAAGAATCTGCTCGACTCATCCGCCGTCCCCGATAGTTATATCGACATCTTCGACAGCGTATTGAAGGTGGACGGAAGCGGAGGCAAGATAACTCCTGCGGGGATCGCAAAGGTGTTGAGCGCAGGCAAGCTTGGTGCCGATGATCAGAGCCGCATCCAGAACCTCATAACTTCTGGGGGCCAGCTCACGGATTTGGGGAGAAACGAATTCAACGTTCTTCTTGCATTGATTGGACTAGCACAAGAGCATGAAGATATAACTCTGGATGGGGTGGATGAGCGACGAAGAAGTCGGTGCTGTTTTTCTCATTTCCCTGATTGTTATTCGGTTGACGTAGCTGACGCTGTGCAAGATCTCCCAGAACCCATCGGTCTGTCAATAAAACCAACCTCCTTCCCAGACGCATCAGAATTGGCTGCAAAGCCTGCGCAACGCCCAAATACCCCGCCGCCAACTACCACCTCCTTCTCTCCCCAAAAACCACGAATAATGCGAAAGGATTCGATCGATTTTCCCGAGGCGGACCCATGGGGAAGTCCTGCTATGCATAAAAACCACGCCCATAATTCAAGTCCCCCTAAGACGAATGGAGTCTCAAATGGAATAGGCAATGAGGCTCGGGAACCAACGAGAACTACGAGTAGTTTTACAACCACGTCGGTCGAGGGTAATGGGCCCTCGGGGCAACCAACTGGAGATGCGCCTCCAACCCCAGCAGCAGGCGGTGTTTGGGGATCCTACGATGGCGCTTCAAGTGCTCCATTTCCCAATCCAACTGAGTCCACAATTGGAGGAGACGGATTTGGGGACTCTGGCGGCAGTGGTGGAGATCGTCCTCCATCCAATATTCCGTCCCGATCCTTTGGTGGAGGTCGTGTAACCAGTGGTGGTCCCGAAGAGAATATAAGCGTAACACTATTACCAGAGAAGGAGGGGATGTTCATGTTCCAACATCACAACTATCAAGTATCGAGTCCTAGAAGAGGAAGCAAAGTTATCAGGCGCTACAGCGATTTCGTGTGGATCCTTGATTGTCTACACAAACGATATCCATTCCGGCAGTTGCCACTTTTACCACCTAAGAGAGTTGGAGGTTCGTAGAGCAATTTCATTTACTTAAATCCTCTCCCGGTGGACCAAACAAAAAACCGGCACTGAATACTGGGGGTTTTGAAAGTTCCACATGGCCTGGGACATTCAAAATCACTGCCGCTTTTTTATTTGTCCAGCGCGAGGCCCATATTTTCACTCATGGACGAATTTGGGGAATCTTCAAGAATGTTGCTCAACCCTATGCTAATGATTAACAGTTAACGGAAACCACTTAGCTGCTGATAGTACATTCATCGAGAAGCGGAGAAGAGGGCTTGCTCGATTTGCTAATGCCCTCGTTCGCCACCCAGTTCTCAATCAAGAGCAATTGGTAATTATGTTCTTGACGGTACCAACAGTAAGTGTAAGGCTTTTCTTCGTTCTAGTTCATGTGGGTAAGCTAAAGCTAACATGGCTTAGGAACTAGCCGTATGGCGAAAGCAAGCAACTATATCTGTTCAAGAAGAGTTTGTCGGAAAACCTCTACCCCCTGGACTTGAAGACTCGCTACCACCAACTCTTAACGAGCTTTTCGAAACTACACGAACAGGAGTTCGAAGATCAGCAGACATCTATATTAATCTATGTAATCTACTTGACAGGCTTGCTAAACGGAATGAAGGTCTTGCCGCAGATCAATTGCGACTCTCCCTTTCTTTGCAATCATTGACGGATGTGTCGAAAGATACTTACTCTACCGACACCAACGATGTCCCACTTCTGAACGAAGGACTACACGCAATGGCTAAGCATATTTCCAATAGCCAGAGCCTTCTGGAGGACGAAGCTAGGGCATGGGACCAGGGTGTACTCGAAGATTTGAAGAGGTATGTTTTTCATGGGAAAATTTTACGTGGCATTAGATATCGGATTGTTTCTGAATTCCTATTTCTAGGCAACGAGATACACTAGTCAGTATGAGGGACTTATTTGATCGTCGCGATCGCTACGACAAAGACAATATCCCCTATCTGGAAAGGCGAATTCAAAGCAACGAAACTAAACTCGTTGCAATCCGATCCAAACCCCAAGAACAAATCAAGAGCGGCGAAATCGAGAAAGTAACAGATGCCATAATTAGAGTGAGCGTTCATAGTTTTTTACGAATACTATAGTGCTGATGACCGTACAGGATAAGGAGTCCATTGTCGCTCAACATGCTCGTGGAGTATTCATCAAAGAGTGCATCAGGGACGAACTCATATTTTTCCAAAGCTCTCAGTATCACGTCAGCCGACTGAGTCAAGACTGGTCGCAGGAGCGTGTGAAGTACTCGGAACTTCAAGCTGATAACTGGAAGCAGCTCCAGGAGGAGCTTGAGAGCATGCCATTGGGCGATTGAGACGTGTGTGGTGCGTGAGGGCCGGCGTTTTTTGATAGCATCCCCACCTGCTGTACGAATTTGGTAAATAGTAGCATTCCATTCAGGAGATATTCTCTTGATCATTCAATAGCGTTTGTACTGTACACGTAGCGAAAGTCGACGGGTTGGGTGACGAATGATTAATCGGAAAATTGAGATTAATGACAGGCGCTTTCTCTAGCTGATTATGAAGATGAATCCGTACTTAAAAGACTCGAGCAATGCCCCCTGGTGTTGGACGTGAACGGCAGTAATAATTACGGCGGATTTCGGAGCTTAAACTCGATGCCCCTTTTTGCCCCTTTGTCCAAGCCTCGCTTGTGATAGGGAAGACCCCGCCCCTAGCGCGTTCCACTTTATTGATATCCCAGCTTCAACTCCTCTTCACCAACAACCTCAACCTACTCCTAAAATCTTTCTTCTTGCAAACAACCCAGAGCCCGGCAGGCGCGACAACATGCCTCCATTAACCCCCGCACAGCGAAACCAAGTCAGCCAGTTCATGTCCGTGACTGGCGTTCCAGAGAAGACGGCGCAGAAGGTGAGTCTGCCTAAAAGTTAACGTTGGAACGCGACCAAGCTGACTTCTGCGATAGTTCCTCAAGAACTCGGGATGGAAAATCGAGAATGCTACAGATAGGTAAGCGCTTTAGTGCCGACTGTTTCTTTCCTTTTGATGACTACAATTCACGGCACCGATCGATTTCGACCCAGGCAGGCCGCCGATGCCCCGCTCGCCGTCCAGCATCGTTGAAGGCTAGAGCTGCCTGACGACTACAAATAAATTCCTACCGTGTCGCCACTATTTCAGCTTCTAGTGGGCGGTCAAATTATGGCGCGCGCTCTACGATGTCCGGGGAAACGAAATGCTCATAACAATGGGCAATGGAGAGGGAATAAAGGGATCTTCTATACAGACGTTCAGAGCGGCTTGTACGTTGAAGATCTGATATGAACTTCGCGGCAGACTCTCATCGCTTCACCCCCTGGTTATGGACGAAATGGAGCATTTCTGGCGTGAGCTTCGGATCCTTGGCTAGGATGCATTTCAAGATACAAGAGGATATCTTATTGGGAAAGGATAAATATTCGAGGACATCTAACACTATATACGACTCGCCCATGGATCACTGTTAATCACGAATTTTTATCTTCGGAGCCATGCTGTGCCATACTTACTAATTGTTGCAGTTTTTACTCGTCAAGTGGTGTTGTTCAAGTTGGCGGAGGCGCGAAAGAAGCTCTAGAGAAGCTCTTTGAGTCGTATCGCAGTAAGCTATTCTCCGTTCAGAGATGCCGTGCCTTGATTAATCAGGAAAATGCTTCAGATCCGAAAACCGACGAACCAGACACTATTAGTGTAGATGGAACTATGACTTACTTTATGTCACTTGGGGTCAATCTCGAAGATGCGAGCATGTTAATACCCATGGAGATTGTTCAGGCCCCTACAGTTGGAGAAATTTCCAAAGAGGGTTTCGTAAACGGATGGAAGGCAGTCAAGTACGTCAATCCCAATCCTTCCGTATATTCATCTGACGGTCATGTAGTGCAGAATCGATTTCGAAGCAGAAGGCTTATGTTGCTGGACAAATTAAGAAACTGAGCACGGATATGGAGCTATTCAAGCGTGTTTACCGTCATGTATTCGTCTGCGCCAAAGAGAAGAGCCAGAAGGCTATCTCCGTCGAGAACGCAATCACATACTGGCAAATTCTTTTCAGTCCTCCGGGAAAGCCATGGGTTACCGAATCGACAGACTGGCTGAAGCTGTGGTGCGAGTTCTTGACCGCTAAGTGGACCAAGAGTGTCAACAAGGATATGTGGAACCAAACCTTTGATTTCTCGCAAAAGGTCATGCAAGATGAGACATTAAGTTTCTGGAGCGAGGAATCCGCCTGGCCTAGCGTGATTGACGACTTCGTGGCTTACGCAAAGGAGAAGAGAGGAGACGTCCCAGAGCGCATGGAGACGGACTGAGAATGCCCTTTGAAGGATGGATGGATTTTCTTTGGGCCGCTCGAGCGAGCATTGCACACGGCGTTTGATGGTTCTGCGGGTTTTAGATTCCATATGGGTATGGACTTGGCCTTACAGTCTGTACTTGGCGCGAAATATAGTTTATGACTTCTGACTCTCAGAGTTGTTTGTGATCCTTTTTGATCTGCCCATGCATACTGCTACATTCATTTCGCCATGCAATGCCCTGACATATAGTACATTCTCCCCGTTCATCTCTCGGTCCTTGCCAACTATCAGTACACCTCAAAGCTCTTCTCTAGTCTCCCACTGAATATCCCCTGATATCCTACTCAAACTCTCCAGCGTCCCATCCCCCATCTTCACACTACTAAACTTGATCATCCGCGGGTCCAAGCCTAGTGTCGTCCTCACATCATCTTGGATCTTGGAGCTGGCGTCGTAGCGCATAATGAAGTAGTGACCATTCGTGTATTGGGCCTGATGCTTGCGGGTTCGTTTTGGCAGGTTGAAGACACCCCAATTCTTGATGCCACGGATCGTACCACCAGAGCGTAAGATCAATGAGCCGGTTGTGCGCGCGATTCTGTGTTTGTATTAATAGAGGAAGGCATTGCGAAAGGCGCGAGGGGGGTAGAAAGGAGAGCGTACTCTTTCACCTCCAGGAGGTTGCCTGGCCGGACCTATTCCCCCATTAGCACGTAATTATCAGACCTGTTGAGTTTGAGAGTGACTTACGACTGCAATAAGCTCATACAACATCTTGGCGCAACATTCGAGTCTTACTTCGCAATTTGGTGTTGTCGAAGTTCAAGAATATTGCAAGGGTGCCGGAAGTGGAAAAACTTTTCTCCTCGATAAGAAAATTATTTTGGAAATGCGCTCGAAGAATTACATCAGTCAATTATTTCAACAATTTTCCTTTGAAAGCACAGATTCCTCAAAGCAAGGGCAAAACATGTCAAAGCGCTCAGCGGAAGACCACGAAAACGGGGGCGTTTCCTTGAAGGGAGGGGAGCGTCCTGAACAACCTGATTTGGACGACGAGGTGGGGGAGTTTGAGGACGAATTCGAGGACGAGTACGAGAGCGAGGATGAAATTTTAGAGGCGGGTGTAGATGGAAGACCTGATGCAGAGAGGGAGGCTGAGGAGAAAGCTGGTGAGTAGAATCTGCTACAGAACGAAGGTATATATATTTGCTAATAATTTCGTAGAAGCTATGGACGTGGACCAGCAGACATTTATTGTGGGCAGGAATAAACTCAAGCCAGATGAGAAGTTAGAACCGGATCTTTCGACATACGAGATGCTACACGCGCTGAGTACGCCATGGCCTTGTCTTTCTTTCGATATCATTAAGGATGGGCTGGGTGATAGTCGGAGCTCATACCCCGCTACAATGTATGCTGTTGCGGGCACACAGGCGGAGCACAGGAGGGAAAAGGAGAACCAATTGATGGTTATGAAATTCAGTGGTCTTAGCAGGACGGAGAGAGACCAAGATGATGAGGACTCATCAGACGACGAGGACGAAGATGCAGACCCAATTCTTGAATCGGCTTCCATCCCTTTTACATCTGCCACAAACCGAATCCGCGCCCACCAAACACCCGCCTCAGACTCATCTCGGCCTCCTACAACTTTGACAGCTTCAATGACAGAGGCAGGTCAAGTTCTTATCCACGATGTTACCCCTCATCTAGCCTCGTTCGATACCCCAGGCACCATAATTACTCCACAACAAAACAAGCCTATATCCACGCTCCGTATGCATAAAACAGAAGGTTACGCCGTTGACTGGTCACCTCTTATCTCGACTGGCAAGCTTGTTACCGGCGACAACAACGGCAGCATATATGTGACTACTCGAACGGCGGGTGAAGGCTGGGCCACGGATTCGAGACCGTTTACGGGCCACACCGGCTCGGTTGAAGAGTTGCAATGGAGTCCAAGTGAAAAGAACGTCTTCGCCTCAGCATCCAGCGACGGCACCATCAAAGTCTGGGACGTACGAAGTAAGAGTAGAACGGCAGCTCTCAGCGTACAGGTCAGCAATACAGATGTTAATGTCATGTCCTGGTCTCGCCAAACCACACATCTCCTGGCATCCGGCGCGGATGACGGACAATGGGCAGTCTGGGACTTACGGCAGTGGAAGCCCAACACTTCTTCATCCGCTCCTTCAAAACCTACTCCTGTTGCCAGTTTCAATTTCCACAAGGAGCAGATCACATCCGTGGAATGGCATCCTACAGATGACAGTATTGTTGCAGTAGCGGCTGGAGATGACACGCTGACATTGTGGGATTTGGCCGTCGAGCTTGATGACGAGGAGAGTAAGGATACTGGTGGGGTGGCCGAGGTGCCGCCGCAGCTGCTGTTTGTGCATTACATGGAAAAGGTCAAGGAGTTGCACTGGCATCCACAGATTCCGGGGGCGTTAGTAGGAACTGGGGAGTCATTCAACGTCTTCAAGACTATCAGTGTCTAGATTGAAGACACCAAGCCAAATCGAAAAAAAAAATCAACAAAATACTTCGATTCCAAGTGATCTTTGAAGCCCCTTTTGACGCTGGTGAACACACACTAAGTCCGAGTCAGGAAGGTCTTTTTTTTTTATATCTGTGCGGTGTTTTCCTTGCTTTGGAAATTCGGAACTTCAGAGACTTCCGCATCAAAGCTCGTGGATAAGAGCGTTCCGAAAATGTCAAATGGGGCATCAAGATGCGAGATGGGAAAGATGAATGCGTGTCTGTGACTTCAGTCGGGATAAGAGAGTAAAGATACGGATGAAGTTTAGGATTTCTCATTCAGGGTTCGTCAGCTACACAGCCTTGAGGGAAAGCACGGGGCATCGATGTTTCGATCAAGGGTACGAATGCTTTACCAAGATCTAGTCTGGTCCCTCTGAATAGGGACCGCTTCAGTTACTTGTGTCACCGTTGGTTATGGGCTCTGTCAAAATGTCTATAGAAACTTCAAGCTTTCAAGTGCATTGTCGGTAGATAACATACGATGAAATGGCGACTTTGCTGAAAATATACTCATCTCTGCCTTCCTCACCTATTAAAATGAAACACAGTAATGATCCGTATGACGCAGGCGCTTTTGTCTCAGCCTATCTCACAGCCACAGCTTTGATAGACGAGTCAAAATTTTCACCTCGCGAACATCTTGAACTTTCTTTTGAAGGAAGCATATGGCAGATAGCTAGTACAAACCAGAACCATGCCTCTGGGTGGATCTAAAAAACACCTGGAACTCTTCAGCGTTTCTCCGCAAGTCTCCACGAGCATCGAACGGGCCAGCGAGACCCCAGTGGCTCACGCGACCCCTGAAATCCCGCAAACAATAGCGGTGAAACATTCCTTCTGTCTTCCCTGAACTTCCACTGACATCTAGTTACCCAAGTTCGAGGAGAAAAAAATCAATCTCCGCGCCCGTATCGAAAGAAACTTCTTCTACCAACGAAAAGCTTCTCAGCCTCAAACCAAGATAGATGTGCAAACAATCAAGAAAGATCCCCAGGAAAAGACAAGGGTGATGCTGATCCCCTCAGAGTTTTCCCCGGACCACAGGACCCAGATGCCAATTTGAGCATTAATGCGTGGCGTTCTGTCTTACCCTTGCAACTGCCTGACGCTCAGACAACACGATTTCTGGGAAGCCAGTCAGCCTCATTCAAAACGTAAAATTTTCTGGAAGAAAAAGCAATATTGACCCAGCACAGTGTCCGGAAATGGCAGGGAGCGTGTGATGGCCCGGCAGCGACGCCACAAGGCCTCCATCATTACGAGGGTTACTCGAAGCACTGCTGACCAAGGGCCATCCCGCCAATCACTGGCCGTAAGATTGAATATTTGAGGGGTGCTCGTGACCCTGGTGCTCTTGAGGATCTAGGGGCCCAGATTGGTCGCGCGCCGCCTGAAGTCGCATTTTCCGCGATTTTCAGGGATCCCATGCACGAATCTGCTTCCCCGCAAATCGACATGGCCAAGCTGGTGCAGCCTGGCTCTGGAACTGCGGGTGAGATGAGCCCAAATAATCCAATTCTGCGGACTCGGACACTGGCTTCTAGCAAGCGACGCTACTGCCCGACGGACAACATTCTCCACTGCTCTTTGCCTCTCTCCTCTCTCTTCTTCTTGTCATCGTCTTACCTGGATTCTCCTGCCAAAGCTGCCATAGTCTCCCGCCGCATCTCCCCAAATGAGCGAGTGTCTCCAAGTGCTCTTCTTCGTGGAGGAGATGAAGACTCCCATCTAACGGGAAAGCGTACATCACAATATTAAAGACCATCGCACGGGCACGTGAGTTATGGTCTACATCTTCTGGGACAATGAGAACGAAAGGAAGGACTCTTTTACCTTTACCTTCTCCTCTTCTTGTCCCTCAGTTAAATTCTCTTTCGACCGCCCAAAAGCACTCCCGGTCCTTACCAACCGGCCTTTCAAGCGTCGTCGAGCGTTGTCTGATGTGGACGGATCCGGAGATGGCAATGAAGCCCGGAAGAAGCGACGATTAAGACTTCATCTTATTACTTCTCGCCTTAGCAGGCCATATTCTCAACCGGCCACCAACATTGTCAACCGCAGTGGCTCGAAGGTCGCCGTCCTTGGTGTAAAGGACAAAGCTATTGGCCGGAGCGAATTGAGGAAAGCCGCTATTATGAACCGAGTTCGGATGAGGATGGATGAGGCCAAGGACTTCATTCGTCAGGAGAACGAAAGGGGGAGAGCAAAGTTGTCAATGCGAGAGATCGTACTCCAAAAACCCAGGACTCATGAACCCCCGCTGCCGCCGTCACCACTTGGGCTTTCGAACTACGATGCTTTTGACCTAGAGGATGAGATGGACAGCGGTGACGAAGATCACTCGGATGGGGGAAGCGATGGATGCTCGACCATCTACTCTGATTTCAACGTCATGAATCCGATCACTTCGGATGGAGATGATTTTGACTACCTCGACGCTATCGACGGGATCCCTACTCAAGACTTGCCTGATTCACCGCCTCAACCCCCGGAAGAAACTATCGTAGGAATGTTAAGGGAAGAGAAACGACAAGAGGGGTGTTTTGTTGTGGAGGCGGGGATGATTCAATGATCTTGACTGTAATGAATATCTTGCATAGGGAAGGCGGGTCTTTTGCGGCATGGAACTTGGCGTCCATAAAAATTTGTTGTTTCAATCAAGGGTGGGCATATGAACGGCTGGATTGGAGAAAATATGGGCGCATATTCTATGGATTTTGAAGTTTTCTGGAGCGGTCTGCGGCTATGTCGCACATCGCCTTGAACAATGTGAATTAGTCACAAGAATTGAGTTACTTTTAATTGAGCTCTCACCTTGATTGCCTCGGATCTTTCAAGCTTGATGTCGCGTCTAGCTATCCTCTCTCTCATATTCTGCATGACAACAGTACGAGATCTCCCATCGACGAAAACGCTGGAGGGTAGTCAGCTCAAGAGCTAGCCAGACTGGATAGGTTCTGCCATACACATATTTCAGGCCCGGAAAAGTCTTCTCATATTCTTCATTCAAATTCCGTAATTTTGTTGCCTCTTCCTCGCCACCAGTATTCAACTGCGCCTGCTCTGCTTGAGACTGAACGCTCTCAACTTTCTTCTCACCAAGCCTTGGGTGGGCACCAAGAATCTTGTCGAGCCATTCAGTATCACTTGTGGATGGACTCTCTGACAAGTCAGTCAATTGAACACCAACACTTGCAATGAGATCATTGTAAGATTCAAATTTCTTGGTGTGAAGAAGATCCAGAGATAAGGTATGCAGGGCTGTACAAGGCTCGAAAAGGGCATCAAGAACTGCTGCTCGTTCTGTAGTGGATAGAGCTGGAACACCCGCAATTGGGGGAAGGTGAAAGCCTGACATATTTTGAGAGATTAATGAGAGAAGATGCAAGGAGAATCAGGTTTGTGAGGTTTTCAAGGTTTCTTGAAGAATTCGTTCTCGAGGCTGTGATATACAGCCCGAACGGCTGCACTAGTCGATTTAGGACTAGTGGCTCGCCGCGACTTCAAAAAATTGACAGGCGCGATCTTGAGTTGATGTTGATGCGCCAGAGCTTAGGACTCATTATCAACACATCTTCAAAAATGCTCTGCTCCAGTAAGACTACCTCCATAATCTTCTTGAACTCATGCTAACTTTATAGTCTCTGGTGAGGCGCCACAACAGCCTGTGGTCTCTTCGAAATCAGGCAACATCTTCGAGAAGCGTTTGATCGAGGCCTATATTTCGGAGCATCACAAAGACCCTGTTACCGGGGAGGAATTGGAAGCCACGGATCTCATCGACGTTAAATCCGCCAGAATAGTTACTCCTCGACCGCCAACCCTCACATCGATTCCCTCTCTCCTTACTACCTTCCAGAACGAATGGGACGCATTAGCACTCGAGTCCTTCACATTAAGACAACAACTTAACCAAACTCGACAAGAACTGGCAACCGCATTATACCAGCACGATGCTGCGGTTCGAGTTATCGCTAGACTGACGAAGGAGCGGGACGAGGCGCGAGACGCGTTGTCGAAAGTGACGGTCGGTGCCGGAGCGAGCAATGGGGATGCGATGCAGATTGATTCTCAGGGTCTTCCAGATGAGCTTTCGGCGAAGGTTGATGCAACTCAAGAGAAGTACGGCCGGCTCCCATCTCAGCGCAGCCCGACTTTCAAGCTAACTTTGATAGACTTTCAAAGAGTCGTCGGAAGCGGCCGATCCCACAAGACTGGGCCGACGCGGAAACGATCGAGAAGTTTAACATTGCTACAGCTTCTAAGCCTCTATACCCAGGTGCAAACTCTCTCGCGGTGGATCAAGCTGGTGAGCTGGTTATCTTCGGTGGATCTGATGGGACTGCTGGTGTTTTCTCTATCGCCGATAACAAGGTCAAGCAAACATTCAAGATTGGTGCTGCGGTCACCGATGCCGTTTGGTATGGAAGCCAGCCTGTTGTTTCTACTTCCTCGGGAACCGTGAAGGTGCTTGGAGATGGAGAGACGACATTCACATCCCATGCGGGTAGTGCCAACGGGCTAGCATTACATCCCAGTGGTGATATTCTAGCATCTGTTGGCGTTGACAAGAGCTTCGTTTTCTACGATTTACAGGCAGGAAGGGCTGTTACCCAGATTTACACTGATTCAGGTATGAAGTAAACTATTCTTGAGTAATTGCAAAATGCTGACAGCTTCTAGAACTCACCGCCGCTGCCTTCCACCCCGACGGCCATCTCTTCGCCGCTGGAGGTACAGACGGTCAAATCAAGGTTTTCAACGTCAAGAACGGTGAAAATGCCGCAAACTTCGAGTTAGGTGGGCCAGTCCAAGATCTCGCCTTCTCTGAGAACGGCATCTGGTTTGCAGCAGTTGCGCGAGGCTCCAACAGCGTCATCGTCTTCGATCTCCGAAAGGAAGGCAAGGCTGCTGAAGCAAAGGTGCTTGAGATTGGAGGTCAGGTTGATAGTTTGAGATGGGATTATACAGGACAGTTCCTGGCAGCGTCAGGACCCAGGGGTTTGACCATTTCAATGTATACGAAGTCTTCGAAAAGCTGGAGCGATGTTATCAGTCTTGCTGTACCGGCAACGGCCATCGAGTGGGGCCCTAGTGCGAAGACGCTCGTCACGGTTAATGGCGACGGAGTTGTGACTGTACTTGGATGAATTTTAAGCTGTTTGGTGTAATATTACATATCAGGAATCAAAAATGGGACTTTGAATGGCGCATCTTCCTTAATGAGATAATGGATTTTGCTGTATTCATTTCGGGTAGTGCCCAAACTTTACCAACTCCACGCACCCATACGCACTTCACAAACACCTGATTCATTGAGAGACATAATTCTAGTGGATACTCGAGAGCCGCGAAACATTCATGCCGCCATCGGCTTTTGAGGGTTCATTCTTGAAAGGTAAAAACTAACAGTTTTCTGTCCAAAGAAAAGGTTTATGATAGCCCTCGATAAATGACGGTGAAATGGGTATTTCCCCTCGCTAGAATTCCTCACTTACAAAGAAAACAATATTCAAATTTGGCTTCCACGACTTCAGAACACCTAGAGAAGAAACGCCGCTTGCAAAGCAGAGACAGACCGTATTCCCTTTCGAGTCATTCATTCATAAAAGAAACCAGATCCTGCGTCCTGGTGGGCAGAACAAGCAGCACTCATTTTGGATGTATCATGCCGAGTGGAACATTCAAAATCCGCAGTATTTAGTGCCGCTTTTTTGGTCCCGCACGAGCCTGCTGATACCGAACAGAACTTTGCCACTTTGACGAGCAGAAGTAGGCATAGACAGCTCGCGAAGAACATGGGGATTATTTGCAATGTTGCACCTTAGTGATAGTCGATCTCAGACCTGGAGACGACGAGGATCGATTGTGAGATTGCTGTTTGGTGTGAGATGCGCTTTCAAAAAGGGAGTAATACGCAGTCCCTCGAGATGGTGTGGTGTTACAAATGGCATCGCTGAGGGTCGAGGGAGCGGCGCTGATGATGATGCGGCCGGTGGTGGTTGAAGTGGTGCTGGTGAAGAGACGCGCGCTCTCTTGGCTGGGGGTAGCTGTTCTGAAGCCTCCCAATTGAGGAACTCCGAGAATTCTTCTAAAACGGGTTGCGGACGTGCTTGAATACATTCTTGGGGAAGTTCGTGAGATTGGACTTGAAGTTGACCAGATGAGCTTGCGCTGTCTCTGGGTGGCGAAAAGTATCGGGCTCGCTTTGGAGAGTCATTATTTGACGAGAGTTGACTGGGTGGAGCTTTGGTCTCATCACATGGTATTGGAAGCTCGTTGGAGCTGTCCACGGTTTGCTGGCTTGGACTGGTACTCCCACTCTCGGGCTGATTGTTCTTGGGTGGGAATTTGATATTGCCATCCCAGTATTCAGAGTCCCACGCCTTCGTCCACTCGCTCCAAGCTGGTTTCCCATCCACCATGCTGCAGCCTCCAGACATTAGGATGGCTCGTCCGGTGGATGTAATGAACTTGATTACCTTGTCCATACACAAAGCTTGGAAATCCTTGTTGGGGTTCTTTGGATAGAGGCCCAGTTTTTCGTATAAGACAATGGTATTCTCCTGGTTTCCTTTCTGTTGTGGTTGGCTTATGTACTTATACTCTCGCATGTGGCGAATTATCTGGATCTGAACCGATTTTGGGAGATGGTATCTACGTCCTAGAGAATTCATGTCTCGGAACACAAACTCTCCCAAGCAGAGTGACTCCTCCAGTTCCGCAGTGGCTTTCGTATAGGGTAGTGTTCCCTCGCCATGCGTGCTAGTTATTGTTCTAATTTCTTCGTCATACCAGTCCGAAATATTCTGAACTGCCTTCGAGGAAATCCGACTATTTGTAAATATTTCGGGCATGGCCAGGTTCAATAGACAGAGGCAAATCGAGGAGGCTGTTTTGATGTGAATCTAAGAATTTGCAGTTCCAATTTGATGAGTCTCAACCTAAGTGAACTCCTATTAATCAAATATTCACTCTTAAGATTCACGGAGCATTTCAAGCAGTGTTTGCTTCTTCCGTACCTGCAGGGTTACACAACACTTAAACTGACTAATACTGTATATAAACGGGGCTTGTAGGTGTTAGTACCTGTGAAGTTTCACTATTTTTATAGTGAAATTCCGTGAAACCATATATTGTACTGCTTGGAGCAGGAAGCAAGGGGGTGTGAATTCGTTGTATTCAACTTGATGGCAATATCTCACCTTTCTTATCTTATCCGTCGAGCGAATTTACTTTACAGAAGTTCCCTGTTCGAATTTAATACAGAGAGTGAGACAATTCATGATTTCATTCGCCAGATTTTTGAATTCGAGGCTCACCTTGGGCTCGGATACCTTGGTGAGATATGGCTCAGCCAAGCGCCTACAGTTAGGCATGTGCTGTCTACCTAGCGCCTATGTCTATGTCTATTCTCGATACTGGGGCCTGCTCGCTCGACTCCTTCTTCCTTGCTGCTTATAATTGCATTCAATCACCCAGAAAGCGTCATTTCTTTCTTTTCTTCTCTCTTTCTTTCTCTTCCTTTTTTCCCCTCGTTCGTTGCCGATAAAAGCACTATCCGCCTGAATTATATCATCGGACTTAAGAGGGGCAAGGGTACGCCGCCGCTAAATTCTAGACTTCACGACATCTCCACCTCCCACAACAACAACACCACGAAACGGTCTCTCGCCACCGGCCATTGTGCCAGCTCATCATACGACAAAACGAGCCGCCCGCCCGCATCTCCAGTATCACATAATATTCTAGTAAAGAGAGGGCAGCGGGAGCATCTGCGAGGGGGGCGACAACCGTCAATGTGATGGACGTACGAAAGGTGAACCGCTTCCGCTCCGCTCCCCGGTTCACTAATGGCAAAATGTCTAACGCGATTACACATATTTCAGAGGTCCTATGCAGAGATGTCCGAGCAGTCCACTCTTTCGCCATCGCCTATTCACTTTAGAGACGCTCCATCAACCTTCACCTCTCATCGATTTCCCACTGCGGCATCCAACAACATCAACCCTCTCCAACGCAACCTTCCTCCTTCTTTCTTTGATCGAAGACGAACATCACACCCACATAACCAGTCTCTACCGTCCCCGCACAGGGAAATCTCGGAGGAAATGGCGGACGTTGCGCAGGCTCCGCGGCCACGCCTCGAGCATCGTGCCTCTCAAACCATTATCGATCTCACGGACGAAGCTATTCCCTTTCCATCTAGAAACCACCGCCACCGCAGTCGATCACAACGGCCGCCACAGCTGGGGAGGAGCGATGCATCAGGGTTAATGGAGTTTATTGATCTCACTGAAGACAATGCTGAACCGGAACTCATAATCACTGGTGGACGAGAACTGTCCGTGTCCCGACGTCAGGAAGCTCAACCACGAGCTCACCGTGCCGGCCCTCACCTTCCTCCCATACGGCAAGATTCACCAAGCCTCTTTGTACCTCACGCAGCTCCAGCACCTGCACAACCAGCGATTCACAGGGTTTTTGGGAGAATGAATGCCGGGTTAAGTGCTGGATTTAATGCCGCCGTCGGTGTGGCATTCGGAGTCGCTATGCCTGCACGACAGCCGCCTTCAAGACCAGGGAATCAACTTCACGAAGCCTTCCATCTACATCCAGCAGATGATATATTACAGCAACTCCACAGATACAACGGTATGCCACCGCAAGCTATGCCTGGGCGCATGGATTACCGACATCCTGCATTTGCTGATCGAAAACCCGACCACATCCCACCCCCACCAGCTAGAGATAATTTTACCAGGTCTCCGATGGAAGATATGACAGTGATCTGCCCAAGCTGTGAGGAGGAGTTAATACACAACAAGGAGATTGAGGAACCTGTGGCAAAGAGAAATGGCAAGGCACCGACTAGAAAGGAGAGGGAAGAGCATCCTTTTTGGGTGGTGAAAGAGTGTGGCCATGTAAGTCAGCTTCTCAGGTAGTTCTGGAGCTCTTGCTAACGATATTTAGACGTACTGCAACAGATGTTTCCAAAATCGTAGCCCCAGTGGTCCTAACGGGAAGCACCCTGACGTCAATTTTGACGAAATCACGAAAGTCGCTACTGGCAAAAGCAAGCCTGCGAAGTCACTCTTGTGCGCGGTATACGACTGCGATTCCGACGTGAAGAGCAAGGACAAATGGGTCGGAGTGTTCCTTTGACCATGTTCATAACGAGTACCAATAATTTCTTCTCATCGTACATATTTTCAAGCATAGCGGGATCGAGGGTTTTCTTTTCCGTCAAGTTGCATTTGCATGGATCAGCATGGAGTAATTGGGGAAAGGGCCAGTATAGGGATCACACGTGGTTCATGATTTTGCTCGCCGATTCATCGGCTTTGGCGTTAAGGGAGAGAAGTTATATTGGAAGGAAGATTCATAACGATGGCATGCCGTTGCGACCTTTTAGTGTCTATGAGTGTGTAGTAGGTCTTGATTTACACATAAGAATTGCCGCAGACTTTTGATTATTGCCCTGCCTTCAAATGCTTGATGTGTCACGCCAGTGCTAAAGGAGAACTTGCAGGAGTGTCTTTTTCATCCTTCTGCAATTATATCCAGTCTCGAAGCCGTGCTCCCATGATTCGGAGCGGGGCCGCATTTGATCCAGTGATGGCAGGCAACCATTCATCTGCTCTTGACTCAAGCTGTGAGCATCCACAAAATTGTAGCCAAGTGGCAGAAATATTTATGTCTGCCTATGCCAAAATTTTTGCTCTATTCTTTCTGCAGGCAAAACCGTTTTGTTCCTATGAACACTATTGAGCCCTTATTGAGCGTTATGCGAGACTACAAAAAAGACAGCTAAGATTATCTCTCTTCAGTATCAAATTGATCAAGTCTTACTTTTCGGCCTCGGCGGTTCTTTTCCCATTTCGTGTGGATATAAGTTCGACCTGTGGAGTCGTTAAATGCTTTGTTTTGTGTGTTTTGAGCTCTCCGAATTTTTTGGAATAGGCTCGCGGCCGTGATGTTTGAGACTTGTCTAATACCTAAATCCTACAGCCTAGCGCAAGCAAAGGATTTTCTCACAAGCCACAGATAGGGTCAGGGCGCGTCGCTAGCGCTGATATGCCTAGCCGCATTACCCTTTATTTATAAAAGTATCGTACAGGAAGGGAGGGGCTGGAAAGTTCGAATCAAACAATCCACAACATGATATCCTCCAAGATGAAATTCAGCCCCCCAGCTCTGCCGGTGCCCCGTCCTTGGTGGAATCGGATGTTAAATTTCAACCGGTTGAGAAGCAAAAATTCTAATTCATTTTCGGATTATGGACCTTCAACTGGAAAGATACTGGTCGGAGGCCTAGATGGTGCGGGCTAATCTACTTTCCTTAATCAGTGTTTCAGAGGTGATCGAGTTTCAGTACTTATTCCCATGATCGGTACTTTCTCCCACATTGGCCCCGTGACGACTGAGCTGATGTCTTTTAGCCCTCGGTTTCGAGACGGTACAGCACGGTGACACCATATTTGTGGCAGCTAATTTTGGAATCTCGGGGTTCAAGAGGTTCAGCTTTCTTCTCCGTCTTATTTTTACGGAGGCTTGCGGCGCAATATGGCTAGTCGATTCCCATGACAGAGAAAATAATTTTGTGGAAGTGAGAGAGGAGTTCCAGTGGATGTGTCATGAGATATTAAAAAAGGACATACCAATCTTGGTGCTTGCTACTAAACAAGACCTGCCAGTAAGGTTTACCCCAATTCACGCACCTTTCCCAACCTTTGGCTCGTTCCTAAATAGTCTAGGGGGCTACTTCGGTTGCAGAAATCTCGAAATTGATGAATTTTCCTGGAAATGTGAGGTTGTTGGTAAGATTCAAATGTTCCGAATCACATAGACTTCTGCTGATCTAATGTTTAGATTCAAAGTTGTAACGCTTTGACAGGGGAGGGGCTTTTTGAAGGCATGCAATAGCTGAGCAATGCAATATCATCTCGTCAATCCACGACGGAAATGAAGGAAAAGAGCTTCGTTGAAGAGAAGAGCAGTTGAGCCGGATTTTCAGCACTTTATCTCAGCATATCTTCAACGAGCGGCTAAATGTCTCTATTAAAATTCATTTAACACGTTCTTATACCGTTTTTTGATAATATTTCTTTTGCTATTTTAATATCTCACATTTTCCCGGAGTTTATTCTCCATCTTCTTACGTCCTTTCGTTACTGCCAGTCTGGTGTTGGAAACGAGCCCCTATTTAAGCGAGTTGTGGATCCCCAAGAGTCTGCTTGAAGCTAAATATGCCACAACCTGCTCGATTAGAACAGAAATAAGTCTGACGTGGCTTTAGATTCTTTTTTCTTGTGTAAACTGTCTCATAAAGACATGCTGGTCGCCTCAAATCATGGATTGCGTACTTCTAGGGTGTTTTTATGTACTAGTCCATCAGATTCAGAGCATTATCTCATATTTCAACTTCGATACTTAGTACTATTTAATCTAATTTCATTACTTTGTTTCTAGAAATTGAAATGTTACTGCATTGCGTAAAGTTGGGTTGGTATGTGCAATAGGAAGGCGAGATAGCAGTTGTTCTTGTCCCCCCAGTGGAAAGTAGCCGGAGAGCTTCGCATTGTGCTTCAGGTTGCTCTTTCTATCCCCGGCTTAAGCTATCCACCTGCCTATCTTAATAATGAGGGTAATAATTTACTGCAGCGGTGTCTTAAAGTATCTTAGCCGCGAGTGGAATCAAACTTACGCAATGGGTCTGAACAGGCGATTTCGAAGCTTGCTGTTAGGAATAACGAATTTTTTTTCATTCACAATTCACCAATAAATGCTTGAGTTCGTACTTTTGGATTATTTTTGCTTTAAGGCAACCGTGACGAGGTTCATCATCGAGACCGTGACGCTGGTGCGTTCCTTCCTCAATGAGAATTCGAACCGGCTCCTCATGAATTAAGTCCCACAAATCACTCCGGAACATTCACGACAATCCGCCACGCTCTCAACCCCTCCAAATCCGCCGCTCTGTGGGCCACATTCACGATGGCATCATCCACCGACTCGAATCTCAGTGGTCTTGCTCCCTTGGATCGGTTGATTCGAGAGCGAAGAGACGTCGCAGCAGTGCGCGAGAAAGAAGACTGCGAGCGGATTGAACGCCAAAATACGAGTGACGAAATATTCGCAAGATCACAAGACTTCAAAATGGCTTGTTGGGAAAACACAGAAGAATTCGAAATGGCAAGAGAGCGATCCGATCAGGAAGCGGCTCTAGTGCTCATCACAGAGCGGCAAGAAAGAGAACTTGCCAAGCTCCTGAGAAGATACGAGAATGAGGTCAGGATCCATGCGAGAGAAGCCAAGAGGATTCTCGACGAGCTACAGGAAAGTTTCGACGTTTCCATTGGTGAGGTGCTTTGGAATGTGGAGACCGAGAGGAGAGCCCGTTCCGACGCGAGAAAGGCGGAGGAGGAAGGGATCCAGCAGAGCAGAGCTCAAGAAGACAATGCTTACAAGGAGGAGGTTTTTCGAACGACTGAGAATGAAATTCATCGGCCAGCTCAATCCCCTTCACTCAATCTGGACACCAAACCTGTGTTCTCCAACAATAAGCGGGCCTTCTCGGATAGCAACTCGATATACCCTCAGGCGACTAAGAAAACCTGTCACGACGTGATTCCAAGAGTCTTACAAGTCTTAAGAAACAGAAGTCGTCCGACCCACAACAACCCTCAAAAACTGAAGCTTCCACCCCCCAGTCTACAACACTACCATCCAAGGAGTCGCCTACCTTAGCTAGAACCTTGCTTGGCTTACCCGAATTCACAAATCCAGTTCAGACAAGCTTTGAACTGAAATATATCAGCAATGGTGATTACGGCGATCCTAAAACAATCACATGGCAAGCTCGTACAGGCTTCCCAAATCGAACTCTTCGAGCAAATGCCATCACCAAAATCTTTGAACCTTACGATGGCGAATTTTGCGAGTCCCTCCAGCAGCCAACGTAGGTTCTGGACGCTGTTGGTGCAAGCATTGTTTGTGATCAAGCCAAAGCACAGATGCACGTGCTGTGCATGAGAGATCATCGAAAGGAGAATGGCTTCAGACGCATGGAGCTGGTATTCAAGGATTCGATGGAATTCAGCGCATTCATGAAGCTTTTCATGCAGTACTATGAGGATACTCTAGCTGCAATCCATATTTAATGCTTCTCCAACCGTCACAAGCGTCGTGCTGACCCAATACTAAACAGGGGGTAGTTTTGGTGAGATCAGTTACCTAGGACGCTCTACGACAATGATTGTTACAACACTCAACCATGGGTAAACGATTAAAGTTCTTGACTGGTCCTGTCGTGAGCTAACTCAGAAACAGGACAGGGTCTTTGGTATCTCCAGAACAATTCCAGTCCTCATTGATTATCTATACATATGAGGGCATAGTGTTATGTCATTTGCCTAGCATGGAAGGTCTTGAAGATCACATAGTAGCAGATCCCTTGTGGATGGGGGGCTTTAGTAGCTTGTGCGTGTATTTTAACAAACCTAAAAGGGCAGAAAACCGGGGGTAACAGTCTCCTGCTAGACCGCATTTAAGAAATTGCTAATCAATATCACCCTCGAATCTTTACACGAAATTCTGGATACTTCATGCTTGTAAGTGCCTCGGAAGTCATCCGTCCATTACAATCTCATTTTATGCTGTGTCCTCCTGGCTTGTCAGAGATATCTCGTCTCCGGATCCGTTTGCCCCGAAGACTTTGCTGGGAACATCAGGCATAATTCGATAAAATCCTCCCCCTTAAAGGCACCATTATAACGGGAACATTCCGCTCAGACACCAAGTCCTCCTTCTGTGAAGTTTCTAGTCAAGTATTATGGGTCAAATTGGCAGAACTGGGAAGTGTTAACCTAATGAAGGGGTGTCGGTGTGCGATAAATACTCAATTGTCTCCAAAAACTCCTTGAAGATTTTCCTAGTGGGTGTTATTCGATATTTTAGTCCTAGAAGCGAAATACAGACAACCGTTTCAAGGTCATGCTAAATCCGAATGCCCTCCCGCTTAACGCTCAGGTTTGCTGCTTCCCTTCCAGGCGACGAATTCACTTCTCATAGTGCCTCCGATCTCCGCTCTTCAAAAAGGCTTTTGAACCCCATCTAATTCTGTACTTTGCACTTCAAACACGGCGGCTATTTCGAAATCAACGTGTTTCGTGTTTCGCTTTCTGATCTACATCGACCTCGGCACTCTCGATCAACTCGTCAGAAAGCTTCATCCAGGTCACTCGTCACATGAAATTCTGGGAGGAATGATCCCACATCTCTAGATCATCAAAAGACTCCGTGCTCAACATCTTCACACCAAACCTAGACACTTTTGACATTGACTTCCGGCCCTCAACTACCATCCAGCAACGACAGATTCGCACACAAATCGTTCTCAGACCACCGGCAAGCGTTACTATCAACGATATGGCGTCTAGTATTGACCCCAAGGAAAATATCATGGAGGAAATAATTGCTCTCGCCAGTAAAAGAGATGACGCTGCTGAAATGAGAGCAAGAGAAGATCGTCTTCGTGTTCATTTACAAAAGGAAGCAGACAAACCCCTGGAGGAGCGCAGAGCAACCATGATTAGCACTTGGACAGCGGAACGCACCTTTGAACTGGAACAGCACAAGGTCGATTCGACGATATCACTCGATACACTCAAAGCGCGATATGCTGAGGAACTTGTTGAGCTTCGGAAACGACAAGCTGCCGAGTTGTCTGCACTGAAGAGGAAGAACAGCACCGAGCAAACCAACGTCCTGAGCTCGCCGAAAACGTACCGCTGGAACGCTCAACAGAACAACTTCGAACCTCACAACGGAGAAGAACCGGAGGTTTCTGAACATCCTAACTGGGTACTCAATATCAAGGGTGGCAAAGTCGTCTATTATGACCAATTGAGGGCCAGGATAGCCATACGTACTGAGAGTGGATGGCTCCGCGTTGAGTTATGGAATTTCGACGAGCTCGCAAGATTTATGAGATTTTGCAACTTACTTTCCGAGACCGTCAGAATCGCTGTGGGTATATCTATTTCCGGTGTTTGCACAAGCTAATGCGAGATTTGCAGGATCACCAATTTGCTCGCGAGGGATGGATCAAGAGTAGCCTTGTGCCTTGATGAATAGGGGTAACAAGATGTGTACTGGAACATAGCTGGGAGAATTACTTTGGGATTGGGTGCGGATTGAGAGAACTGCCAAGGATATCTTCATTACACGGACTTCCATAAATGATGACTTCAGATGATAGACGGGAGTGAGATACCAGCTTCTGGGATTCAAGATGCGCGCGCCAGTGTTGTGCCGACTTAGACGAGAAAAAATAATACAAAATCTGGGGATAGGCAAACCAAGGCAGGCTGTCCGTATAATCATTCATGAATTCTATTCTATTGCGAGACAATCAAAAGGCATATTGCTCTGCTCTTATAGATCGTCAGTGCTCACTTTAGCCAAAGTAGTTACTCCGAATTCACTTTCAAATTTTCGGAACTCAATATTCAATACCTAAAACATTCATTCTTCTTTTTCAAATTCACTGTAGTCTCTCGCTTCTTCTTCTCAATTGACCATACCACCCAAAATACATCTCAACTGCATACTCGATCTGTGAAAGTCTCACATCAACTTGAACATGGACGTCGACAACATGGCGCCCAATACAGATCCTGGCGGCGGAGCTCTTGACCGGCTTATGAAGAAATCACAAGATATGGCGATTGTTCGACAAAGAGAAGATGCGGAGTTACGCGCAATCAGAGCGAACGAGGACATGGTTATTGGGTCATCTCGTCACAGCAAACTCGAGGCGCTCGAAAAAGATCGAGAGACACAATTCGCCAATCAAAAGACAACAATTAATTCAGCCATGGATGCCAGAAGGGAAGCTCATAGGACGGAGCTTGCTGAGTTGCATTTACGCCAAGAGCAAGAAATCAACTCGCTGGTAAACAAAGATAAAGAAAAGAGGGCAGAAATCACGACCAAGTATAAAGACCTTAAGGATGGTATACTCCGGGAAGCTGGGAAAATGTTGGAGGCTAGGAGAAGGGAGGATACGGGGCTGAAGCGGAAAAGAGAGGCTGAAACTGCTGCGTCAGGGAAGGAACTGCTCAAGATTGCTGAAGCAGGGGTTCGCCAAAGCCGTGGCAGTACCGAAGAAGAGAACAGCTCTACGAACAAACGAAATGGTGCTAATGAAGATGAATCGACCGCGGAAAAAGAAGTCGTAGCAATCAGGACACATTCAGAACTCAACAAGCGACAAAAGATTTACCGGCAACCCGAGCTGGAGGCACCGAATGATGCTCCCCCTCGCGGCGCAAATAGAGACACAATCTCGCATTTCGAGATCAAAAACATGTGCGTTGACTATCCCGGAGGGCTTTCGGAACTTTGGAGCGCCGACCAATGCAAGGACCAAACAGAACTGAGAGCCCTCCATCACAACCCATTGGCGAATACTTTCGAATTATATACCGGCAAGGAGAACCTGAATGCCAAGTATCCGGACTCCCTTTTCTGCATCGATGGACGGTCAAGCTTCTATTTCGACAATGAACTGAAAAGATTGGTCACGGGCAGTCATAGGAAGGGCTGGCTTCAACTGGAATTTTATGACTATTATCACGATGAGCTCCAGCTGTTCCTGGAAGCTTGTCGTACTCATTTCCCGAATGCAAATTTTTTTGCTGTAAGTCTTCTAGATTGCTCCGGTATAGGATTATTATATCTTTTCGGAACTAATGTAACGTCAGGATCATGAAATTGCTCGAAAGAGGTGGGGAAAGCCTACAGCGGCGGGATACTTCAAGGAACCATGCGAGTTTTCAGGCTGCTTCTGAAACCGAATCGACACTGAATGATACTGAGTCTAGCAAGGAACTATCTGAAAAGCTTGACCCAGCACTGAGTGGAATATTGACTGTTGTTCGTATGGAAATCATTCTGGGAACTGGAGAACGTTGTCACTGGACATCTTGTACTAAGTGTCTTCACTTTGACATTTTGTACCTAGACACTTATGGAATCAAAACACAATAAACTACAAGTTCTGATGTTCAAAATTGCCCGATTTATGGAGTCTATGCATATCAAGGAAAATCCAAGGCAACGTAGAAAGGCAACACGCATAAGACAAGGTAAACAAAGACGAATTGTCAATACCCTACAAGAAGTGAGATATTTTAAGATATTTCAAAAGCGCAGGTTTCTCTGCCTACCTCTGTTAGCCTTAATAACAAAGACAGTATATACTTTCAAGCAAACGCTTATCCTGTACAGCTCCCAATTTTAATGGGTATAACTACAATGATCGTACATATTCATCTAGACACCGCGCTTCATTTACATTTGCTCAACGTCTCCCCAACTTCCACCGTCTAATCCGGTCCTGAATCTCCTCCCATGAAAGTCCCCGGAATTTCTCTCCCTCGATTGACCCTTCCTGGAGTACCACAGTAGGCGCTCCACTTCCTTTGCCTGGATTGTCCATCATTCCGTTGAGCACCATTTTCGCCACTCTCCTGAGATCTTGAACAGTGACTGAATCAATCCTTCTAAGCATCTCCGCCGCCCCAATTTTTTTCCCATGAACCTGGACCTGTCGCCCGAGGTCCTCAAGTTCGACGAGTCTGCTCTCTAAGTTCATGAGCAAGGAGGAGCGAAGTTGGTTTTTAGCCCGCGCGACCTCCGAAGGCTGTAGTGCGGAAAATCCAGAATCCAAGGTCAACGCCTGCAGCTCACGGCAAACGACGTCCAACATGCTCCCCACCTTACTGGGCGAGCAACTCGATGAGATGCCGAAAAGACCGGAATCTGTGTAAGAGTGATTGAAAGCGACGCACGACTCTACCCAGCCGTGCTGATTCAGGACGTTGGTGTATAATCTTGAGTACATGCCCTTCCCAGGGCCACCGGCCGAAAAGGAACCGCCTCCACCGAGGAGTGTCTGGAGAGTGGCGAGAGCATATATGTCGTCTGAAGAGATTGGAAGGGCTTCGAAAGCTAGATGAATATGTGTGAGGGGTGGGAGTGAGGGGTTGATGGGGGGCGGTAGAGGTGGCAATGTAAGGAATCCACCTGTGTAGTGTGATGGCTGTAAAATTTCGGAGGCAGATGGTGCGAAGTCAGTGTATGATTGCACTGATGCATTGTGGGGCGCTGAAGTGGACATGTTCTTGAAAAAGGGGATCCTTGAAAGTAGACCTGAGGATTGTTGTGGTGTTGATGGCGGGATCGAAGATGTCGATATCGAGCTCTCGCTTTCAACATTCGATCCTGAGCCTATGGAAGTTTCAGGACCCTTCTGTGACAAAATAGGAGCTTCTGTCTTTGGCATATCTCCAAAGTACTGTTCAGCTAGCCGGACGGCTTCATTATGCTGAACCCCCGCAAAGGCAACCACCATTCTCTCTGGTTTGTAGAATGCCTGCCTATAAGCCTCGACAATACCCTTATTAATGAGTGGAAGTCTTTCCTTTGGACACAACAGAGGGTTTCCAAGTGTGTTATCTTTATAAGCAGCCATATGTACCAGTTCAGGCAGAATCAGCTCCGGCTTCGACCAAATCTCGCCAATCTCGTATGCTGCCGTTTCCAATTGCTGCTCAACCTCTTCTTCCGTTATCAGAGGATCCCGAATGGTTTCTGCCAGTAATGCAACAGTCGTGGGAACCGCGGAGTTGAAAGTCGCGGACTGGTACATCAATGACTCTCTAGACGAGGCACAATGTATATTGCCACCTAACGACTCAAGAGTCTCCAGCATCTCATCGCTTGTTCGTTTGCTTGTCGATTTGAAGGCCAACCTGTCCATGATATGGCTCACACCCCTTAAGTACCCATTTTCGAACCGCGACCCAGCATCAATATATACACCAATGCCCGAGAAATGGCCAGGCAATGCTTCGGTCGCGACTCGAACGCCATTCGAAAGGGTAGAGATCTGATCAAGCTCTGCCGGATCCTGGATTATGTGTCAGAGCTGAAGGTTGAAGGAGGCAGTTGCATATACCTTTTGTATTGGGTCGACTACTGTTGCTAGATTTCTTGAGCGAAAAGTTGGCAGGACGCTGGGAACATATGGCCTCCTCGCAATAGCACGGGTGAGCGTCCTTGATGAGGCACATTTCAACATGGTGATATGAGGGAGCTGAATGATACTTGGGCCAGCGCGAATCTCTTCAAATTTGTGCTGGCGCTTTGAAAATGTAAGAAAGCCACCCAGCCCCAGCCCCGGCCCCGGCCCCGGCGTCTCGGCTCTTTCCGCAGATTCCTTATCATTAATCCGCGAAAATTAGTGCCGCTTTAATTTCGAATCCCAGCAGTGGAAGTCGCTTCAATCTCTCACTGCCATGAACTATCATGAAGATACAGGAATTCCTTCAAAGTGAACGATGTATTGGAATATGTCAGTGTCTGTTCAGTGGCGTTAGTCAAATCAAACTATCAACACCAAGATATTCTGTGGTCTTTTGCCACTTTGTATAGCTACCGGGGTTTCGTTTCCTCCATAATTAGAATCCATCGTAAAGATTAAAAAACAGAAATACAGATAACACTGCGATTGGTCTAATACCAGCTGCCAAAGCTGCCACAACTTCAAACCTGGGCCATTAATAACATTTCCCCTCTTTCGAAGGTTTCTGGGGCTGCTCGCCATGTCCCGCTTCGATGCTCTAGATCACTCGGGCTGCATCATAACGGGCCACCAGGGTGGGAATTTCCAGCACCGAGAGCCTGGGCTTTCTTGATCCTTGGACCTTAGACCTTGGACCTTAGACCTATCAAAGATACAAAACCGAGAAGGCCGCCGTGGTTTGAAAGAGAAGGGAGTGTATGTTTTACATTATTTATTTGGTACAGTAGATGTGGAACCATCACAGCTGTGTTTCCTGTGTCTCCTGTGTCTCCTTCCAATTCACAATCTCCAAGTTGTTCTATTCCAAGCAGCCTGTTCGCCCCCACCTGGACAACCTGGATAGCATCTCGTGAAATGGCCTTGTAGTCAGTCAGTCAGACTCAAACTGGGACGTGCGACTCACCTCAGCCACGCGTGAGTGAGAGCAGTCTGCCTCTCGCCCTTTCGTAGGCTCTGGAACTCTGAAACTCTGAAACTCTGTGGAAGATTTACGGAAAACGAGAATAGAACTTCAGCAGAGCAGGTGTGACAATGTACTCAGTCCCAAGCCCACCGTATAATCCTGGTCCCCACCACGCTTCGCCGCCGAGTACTCCTACCTCTCCAAACTCGCGACGGCGACGAGGTTTGAGCTACCTGAGGAGTTATACGCAGTCACACATTCTGTCACGAGACATTCAGAATCACAATCACAGTCAGAGCCACGGCCGCAGCAACAGCAACAGCAACAGCAACAGCACCAGCAGTCCCCAGCGGCCATCAGTCGGCCGGGCCACGAGTTATCCCTCTCCTACAGGTTCGCCGGGGAGATCTGCACCTGCAGCTGCCCAAAATACCCTTCGACAGACGTCCCCAACAGCGCAAAGATCCCCGAGTGACCTACCATCAGAGAGATCCAGCAACCCAGAGATCTCAGGATCGACGAGCGGGTGGTTGCCTACTGTCGGAGGGACAGACAGGTAAGAATATCTACATGTCCCACGGCTTGACATGACATGCCTTTTCCCAGTAAATGCTAACTCCTCCTTCCAGTGGTGTTCCGCGCATCGGCCCTGAGTCTACAGACACAGCTTCTCCCTCTGCAATTTTGTCGCCCAACGACTCTGCACCAGTCGCATCAGATCTTCCCACCACCTCCATGGCTCGCACACGGTCCGCTACTGCTGAGACAACTGGCGATATACCCCAAATGGACGGAGGAGGGGAGCATCGAAATGAGGCACAGAATGGAGCCTTGAACGGAACACCTGCGCATGGCATGGCACACCAACTGCCCTCTATTAGATTTACCGCACACCAAGACCCCAGGGCGACGAGGCCATCGCTGGCTTTCATTCCAATGGCTCGTATACTCCCAACGGGCAACGAAACCATAAAGGTCGGGCGATATTCAGAGAGAGACAATCAGCCTACTCAAGCAGCGAACGTACCTTCAGCAGCCCCAGTCGGCTTCAAGTCGAAGGTTGTAAGCAGGCGTCACTGCGAGTTCTGGTGCTCCGGCGGAAGATGGTACATCAGAGATGTGAAGAGCTCGTCAGGCACGTTTCTCAACCACATCCGCCTGAGTTCACCTGCCACTGAGTCGAAACCATACCCGGTCAACGATGGCGATATTGTACAACTAGGTATTGATTTTAAGGGTGGAGAAGAGATGATATTTAGATGTGTGAAAATTAGGGTGGAACTGAACAAAGGATGGCAAAACGGCCCCTCCAGTTTCAAGTAAGATCCCCAACCACGTACTTGTACGGCACGGGTACCAGCAGCATTAACAAAATTATAGCGTCCAATCCCACAAACGTCTTCGAGAGTTGAATAGCCAAAGCAAGCCATCGACAAGCGGATCGTCTCAGGACTGCTCCATCTGTCTAGGGCCTATCGCTGTGAGCTCTGATTCACAATGCAAGTAATACTCATGCTAATATCGTTCTAGCCATGCCAGTCCCTTTTCGTGGCTCCGTGCTCCCACACCTGGCATTACAAATGTATTCGAGTTATAATAAACGGACCACATTGGCCCCATTTTGTTTGCCCGAACTGTAGGAGTGTTGCAGATCTCGAAGCGGAACTCGAAGACCCCTTTGCAAACAACGAATGGGAGGAGGTAAAACCTGCAGATGCTTCACCAATGGTAGTGGATGAGCCTTCAGAGCCTGCGAGAGAAGCTCCCATATTAGAGCCAGCAGAATCAGAAGGTATAATGTTGCACGTCGAAGGAGAAGAATCAGAGCGAGATAATAGTGGACGCAGTGATGGAGCTGCTGAAACCAGCGATGAGTCTAGCCAAGGAGTCAATCAGGCTGCGGAGGATTTGGGGTACCTGAACATCGAGGAAGCGCCATCTCCTCTTAGTTCAACATCGTCACAGCCAAACCAAATTTCCAACTCAACAGTTGCGCCCGTCGATATCAGCCGCCCGCGAGGAACACATTTAGAGCAGCCAGATCCGCGCACAGGCCGCAGCCGATCTCGAACACCAAGTCCAAATGGCTTGCCGTCGTCGCTGTCCGATGCAGTAACGGGCCCCGATGGACCAATGACTCCTCGGAACGACGCTGGACCTTTTGTCTTTGATGGTTCCGCAGGTCGAGCATCAGACGTGCGACTCGCAGCTATAGCATCCCCCAACCTGAACGCGGCAACCGAGAATTCGTCACCCCACTCGACCCCTCAACCAGAGCCTCAAGCGGCTTCCTAGGATTCAAGTCACGTTTTCATATGATTTGACATATTGCATTTTTAGCGCGGCGTGACGACCAATTCATTGCAGCATGCGGAGTTTTCACTTCGGGGCATCTATTGTAAAGTAGCGAGAGCGATCGATGATAACAGCTGGGTTCAGAGCATGATGTTTGATGATGGGGATGGCATGGCGTTAATGTGGGGGCATTGCTGGTATATGGGATAGGTTACGGTTCGGGCTCATTTGCATAATGTGGATATATAGCATGGCTTTGGATTTTGCTACTGTGTTACCTAGTAGCGGCTAGGTTAAGATATTCTCCGGAGAGGTCTCTGCGCATTCTAAGACTTCCTCAATATTAAGATCGAGATATACTCTGAATTGTTTTTACCCTCTCCGTTATGCCGCGCCAACTGGCAATTCACAAAGTGAGGTTTCTGTTGCCAAAGTTTAAGAACAAAATATTATACTGCTTAAATCTACACTCGTACCCATTTCCTCCCACCCATCAACGTTTCAGACCAGCACCTAGCCTCTCAATCTCCCTCCCCTCCACAGTCCCCACACCCGCCGCCGCCCTCAGCCGATCAACAGCCTGCACATCCTTCGCCTTAACCGCCTCCTCCGCAGCCTTGACCCGCATCCCGCACTTCTCCCACATCTCAATCACCACGCTACTCTGCAAGTTAGGCGCCGCCTTCGGTATGAACAGTGCTGCTAGCTTTGGGTTCCCAGCTAATAGGATCAAATTGAAGAAGGGCTCCCAGCCGATGGGCGATTTGCGTGTGCTGGAGAGTGTCTCGAGTTCGGCCCAGTCTCGTTTAGATACTAGTGCTCGGAGGCTGAGAGATTTTGTGTTAGAAAGAGATAAGAAAGGGAAAGGCAACAGGGAGAAGGAGAAGAACATACCGGATCCACCAGGCTATTTTCTCAGGGACTTTGAATTCGGATTGGAGTTTCTTTGCGCGGCTTTGGTACCCGAGTTTAATGAGCTTGAACATTGTTTCATTGACACTCAAGCCGGTGAAACTTTCTGTTAGGTCTCTATCGAACGTTTCTTGCATTTTGAGGAGCGAGGTAGCTTCTTGTATGGCTTTTAGCTCGAATGCTGTATCTTTGGAATCCGAGAGTAGTTTTGCGGCAAGTGCGAGCTTGTCGGTTGCTGTGCGGGAGTCTGGCTGCTTGAGAGCTTCTCGCACGAAGACGTTCGCGCCATCGACGCGTCGGTCGTCTTGGTAATAGAGATCCTTCAGCAGCTCGCCGTCGTCTGCTTGTGCTGTTGATTCTATCAACGCGGTTGCTGTGGCACGGGTGTTGATTACGCGGAAGAAAGAAGCGAGTGGGAGTTTCTTCTTAAGTTGCAGGAGGACGAAAAAGATTAGGTCGGAGTCACCACTTTCGATTGCTTTGTCAAGGGCGATTTCATCCTCTTCCATGTTGAGGAGGAGTGGGACTTGCTTTCCTGCTCGTGGCTCGTGGTTTAGGAGTTCGGTAGCTAGGCGGCCTCGTCCTTCGTCGTAGGCTGCTCGGGCGATCTCTTCAAATGATATCCCTCGTTTACCGGCGAGCTTCTCTACTATTAGGCGGCAGATTGTATCCTCGTCCTCGGACCCGACTCGTACTTTTTGGGATGCCCAGTGTACATAGATTCGGTCTGTAGGGAGACGTAGATATGTTGAAATGCGGAGCGCCAAAAGATACTCGCGTCGATTTACTAGTCTTTGGACAAGATTTTCAGGGGTAAGTCGGAGGAATTGTTCGTAAGACAGGGGTATTCCGATCTCGTAAAAACGGACTGCGTTTAGAACACGCAAAGTTTCGCACATATCAACAAAGTCATCGCTGTTGTAGATATCGAGGACTGATTTGCCGAATGAGGCCGCCTTTAAGAGTTGCTTCTGCCAGTGTATGCTGAACTCATGACCAGCAGCCTTCACCTACGAGCTCATTAGGGTAAATCAACAGAAGAATGGGCCTGTACGTACGCAAGTATCTACGGCCTCTACTAGGTTCGGCCGTATAAGTTGAATGTTATCGTCTGCCTTTGGCGACTGATGTTCAAGCTGCTCTACAGCATCCAGTAGGATAGATGCAGCTGATTCTGTACCAAATCGGAAGACCTCATCTGTCACTTCTGGGACCTTTTGTAAGAATTCACAAACATCATTCGTTATGAGGCGAACACCGTCATGGTCGGCAATCAAATGCACTCTTCCGTCGTAAAAGTATTTAGCAGCCGCGTTATTCGGTCCAATGATGTGGACCTCGTCTTCCCAAGCAATGACCACAGCGTCGTTTCCACACCACTGAACATCTTTTGGGGGTGTTTTTGATCTGGAATCATGCTCACTTAATCTGTTTTGAAAGTCGCTTGTGATGACATATGCCTTCCCGCTTTCTGTGTATAGGGCGACGAACTTGCCATTTGGAGAAACACTGATGTGGGTGAAAGGACCAATATCGAGTAATCGATCCTCGGACTCAGTAGCATCTGCAACATGGATCGTTTGGCCAATGCTCAACAAAACTTCAACTGATCTTGATAGTGTATATGCTGGAGGTATAAGTGTCCAAGAGTGGACATCGCCTTCTGGCGGTGTAGCTAAAAGCTTTGGCCGTGGCTCCTCGTATCTTGACACAGATATTAAGTGATTATTTGAGAGTAGCGCAACAAATCCAGTCCCATAAAACCTAAGATTTTCCAGTCAGTGGTGTGGACATGTGCCATGGAATTTACATACTTGCAAGCTGTGACACCATATTCGTCTGCACCGTTTCCAAGAGAGAACTGGGTAAATTCTCCTTGGAGGTCATAGTAGCAGCGGACTGTACCATCGGCAGTAACGACAAAAAGTTTCTCATCTTCTGACCAGCCAAGGCCTTTGATAGAACCTTTGTCCCAATTTATGCGCCGAATTAATTTACCAGCGCAACTGTAGAGGTCTATGCTTGACTTAGAAGCTTGTGTGCCTCGAAATGAATGAAGCTTGGACTCGTCTCTATACAAGGCTAGATGATAAAGATAGATGTCAGCAGGTATTCGCGCAAAGCATCCGGGATATCGAATAGAGAGTTTAGAAAAGCAGATCTGGTCACGTGACTAAATATGAACCCCCAAATGGCTCGTTTCCTATCCTTTAGCAGCCACTTCTCCCATGATCCCCCGATTCCATGATCTGTTTGATCTGTATGATCCTCTCATAATAGCCAAAGGAAACAACGACTGGAACTGGGGCCACAAGACACGCCTGGGGAACGTGGGCTTCCAAAGCGTGTCCCCCCCCCGTCTCTTTCCCTTCCCAGATGGAATGCCCACACGAATTTCTGTTCCTTCTTCCACAGATTGGTGAAATAGAGACGTACCAATAGCCCCTCCGTACGAACATCCCGTGACGATATAATTCTCCAGCTCCAGATCCTGGTCGAAAACGGCCGTGTAAAGTTGAATCTTGCGGTAGAACTTGTCTCCGACTTTCTCCCAGTCCGCCGTCGGATTTGCCATGCTTTCGTTGGGCAAGTCACTGCATTCCGTTCAGTCGAATGGCAGTGTATAGAAGTCAAGGATGCCTGTTGGAGGCAGATTGATGCTGCCCGAATTTAAGATGTGGTCAAAGCTTTGGCGCTAGTTCTCTCCTCTTTGATTCTACCGTCACTTCAGCTTCACTAACAGCTGCAGAGGTCGTCTATTGCTTTATGTTCTGGTTGAGCATCGTTTAATACAACTGGACATGGATGGTTGAATCTTGCGAGCAGCCTCATGGCAGACGAATCACTTATCGACAAGATCCATAACTTGAGCGACCTGGAGCTCGCGACCTTAATATGTCTTGTAGCGCAAGAGCACTGTATCATCGATACAGAACCCGACGCTCTCGATGATTTGGTTCAGGAGTTAGAGCTGGTGATATTCCATGAACACTGTGTTATATCGCCTCGTTACTGACGGCTCTAGGTGGCAGCAAAGGTCTTTGGACTGTCCTATGCAGTACTCGACTGCTCCGAGCATACTTCCCTCGATGACTTCGCACATGCTATCCTCTCTGGTGAAGCGACGCCCGCTCGATCGGACTCTCCTATTCGAACTAGACAGGACTCGTATTTCCTCAATGCCCCAACTTTCCAGTCCATTGCCGCCCGTTCCCCAGTCTCCGACAATTTCGCAGACAATAAAACGATTGCGAATGTTATCATAGCAAAGAACCTAGACGAGGCTCCGAAGCAGGTTCAAATACAAGCTTTGGAACTTATGAGGGCTAAGAGGATATATACCAGAACGTCTGTTCAAAATGCGCCGAAACGCTTTCTGTTCATCGCATTACTGGCAGGAGGCGAGGGGCCGAGATTAACGAAGCATCTTAACGACCAGATGTTCATCTCACACTTTCATGACCCTGAAGATGGATTTCCCAACCTGGAGGAAGACGACGACGGAAATTCGATCTCATCCGTGGTGAAAAAGAGCCCAATTAGTTCACCAGAACCCATATTGCTTCCAATAATATCAGCTTCGGTCAGTTCCCTCTTTTTAAAGTGACGTACATTGCTAATATCGGCATAGGAAATTGAGCACTTGTCCCAATTAAGTGACCATGCTACGGTAACGGTGGAGTTGAAGCAATACCAGCAGAATATCATTTCTTTCCTGCGCCTCCACCGTGCTGTCGCAGGAGGCATATCTGCTCAAGCAACACAGCATTTTGACAAGCTCACAAGGTGTCTTGCTCCACTTCACAACCTGTCCTACGCTACGCCATCTCTTATTGCCCTGGCGGCTAGGAAAGCATATCCTCATCGAGTGCATATCGCCAGACCTGAGAAGGAGCGGAGCATGCAATGGGGCAGTGATGTCGATGCCGTAGCATCATTATTGGAAGGGATAGGGGCAGAGGATGTGATTGAGGATGTTTTAGGTAGTGCAGGTGCTGAGACTCCGCTCTAAGACCAATTCATACCCGAGCCATTCTCATTCCATATCCCCATCTTGAATGTTTAAAGTTCACGAGCTTACTGAGGCGTGTGCCGCACAGTGATCAATCTTTACTTGGTAAGAAAACGTACACTACAATTGGTTATTCAAATTTGGAAATCCGTACTTTTTTTAACTGAATGGTTGGTTGGTGGCTCAAGATGGACCATAAAAGCACCACTCATTATCGCAAGGTTTCAATATTTCAAATGGTCTGGCGCATTCAAACCTTTTCAATGCCGCTGTTCATGCCCGGCGGGGGAGGAGCTCCCCTTCAACTTCAACGCTAAGAGAAGTGGGTCCTTGTTGTTCGTTCAAAACATCGCCCTGTCTTTCATCTCGAGCTACCTAGGTTACCTCCGTTTACTTTCAACGTGAGCAAATTGTCGAGAACCACATTTTAAGGCAATTCTATGCTGCTTTACTTGTAATTGCTCTGTCCGCTCCTCAAGACATTAAACCTAGATCTGCGCCGAGCAACCAGAGTATTTATTTACCCAATTTTACGGCCGGTTTGCCTCTGTCGTCGAGCGTGGCAATCTACGATGGAGGGTACAGGGCGAAGTGGCCAACCTTTCGCTTTGGGTCAAAAAAGTTTCGCTTGGCAAGATTCTACATTTAAGACCTCATTCTTTGAGAGATCAGAGACTTTTCTCAATCTACCTATGCCTTACAAATGCCCAGTCTGGGTCGAACTTAGGTAAGACTTGACTCGTTTATTTAAGATAACTCCTGCCTTAAGCTCTAATCTCACCTTCGCTCTTCCTTCTCCAGTCTCTCTTTTTTTTCACGCCTCATCTCCTCTCGCTTTACCATCCTCATCATTCTTCTAAGTCTAACACGGCACCCACTCAAATCTAGATCGCCTCCTCGTTCTCTAGAGATGGGCTCGGGAGACTCGCAGTATCTCTCCTCTGCTGGGTCAACGATATGGTTATATAAGCCCAAAGGTCCTGAGAAATTTGTGGTTTTTGAGAGAAGGATTGTGTAAGAGTCTATATACGAGACGGGGCGATGGACTTGTGGAAACTGGATCTGGTGTTTGTTGTGGGACGGGATCAAAAAGGGTGGAAAGCTGTTCAAGCGTTTGGGCCGTAGTTGGTATCGGGAAGCTGGAGAGGACATTATCTGGTCATTCGGAATTGAAGCTGGAAATCTTGTCGATATATGGCAGTGTAATGCATAAGCAGCCATCGCGATAAGGAGGACCTTGATAGGAAGCGGAATGAAGCTGATGATTCGAGAGAGCCTGTTTTCCCCATCTGATAGTGAGTCTGAATCACAAACCGTGAGATTCCTCACACTCATAGATTTTATATTGGTCTTTCGACCCATTCAGCCCCAAATATTTATTTCATGAGCTCTCACATAATACGTTCTCAACATGCCTCATAAACCAATCCATAACACCAACAAACGAATCATCACGGTACTACCCCAATGCCCCCAGGAGACGGCTTACCCCGTCCACTTCCACGCAATCCCAAACCCGTCCATCCCCTTCCAGGTGATCCCCTTCGATGTCCTCTATGCAAAAAACTTCGATTTCCCTCAGTGTACGCCCGCGATTTACACTACCTTCAAAATCACCTAATCGAAGCACCCACAGAACGATGCGCACCTTCCTTGAAACGGGACTGTAACCATGATGGAATATTGGGCAAGGAGAAGCATGTTTTTGAGCCGGAACACTTGTGTCTTGAGCCTAACAGCTATACCGGGGAGCGGGTTCCTAGGGAGAATTATGGCAAGCTCGTTAAAAAGGAGAAACTGGTGACGAGGATTTGGCGTAAATTGGGCCAGAGTTTGAAGGTTTGAGTAGGGACTTGGAATTAGAATCACATCGCGTCTTTAGGAGCCAAGGTTCAAGTTTGAGAATTTATTATGTACCTTTTTTTACAACGAGTTTGTGATCGTAAGCCTATTTAAACATCATATCCCTCAACGCCTGCAATGCATGCTATCCTGACCAGTCTATGAAACCTCTTTAATGCGACATGTCCACCCAGATTCTTGACTGAGCAGTGGTAAACTTGAAGTGTGATTAGCAGAGTTCAAAATGTGATCAGAGGGGGTTGACTCACCTAGCACCAAGGCACCACCCCAGCTCGTTACCCTTAATCTTCTTCGCAATCTTGACTTCTCTGTCAATGGGCATTTCGTATCCAGTGTGCAGAAGTGCCATCATGAAATTAAGATCCAAGCAATGTTCAGGACGATCCTTCAACTCAGCCATTGCACCTGGAACACTTCCAAACACATCCCAGCTGTCCTCACCGCCGCAAACTTGATCGGTCAGGCGGTGCAACTCCTTTAAGGTGAACGATTCGGGCATGCCAAGCGGTTCAGTACGGTCGAAGAAATAAGAGAATGTGTAGACATCCTCTCGGGAGAAAGTCTTCTCCAAGGAAGGTTGATGGACACCGTTGAAAGAGCAAGGGGCGACCTTACACTCGGCTTCTTTAAACAGAATTTTCTCAGCAAGTTTGCGACATTGGGCTGGGCTTGGAGATGATGGACCAGTCATGTTAACAGATACTTTCTCCCCAAGAGCGTGACCGCTCGAGAGCTTAACATCGATAGGACGAGCCATTCCGGGGGCGATGCATGGATGGGTTACAGGCTTGGAAAGCCACGAAGAATCCGAAGGGTTTTCGGAATGAATGTCTTCAATTAGAGCGCGGTGGATAGACTCGCGGGCTGACATCAGACCGTATCCAAGATGGGAATGTTGGTATAGGCTGAATTTCCTTCCACCGAAGTCGAGTTCATATTTGTGGTCGCCCTCCTCCATATTCTCGGGAAGCTTGAAGGTAGGCTCGAAAACAACCTGAGTTGAGCCACCACCCAGATCGAACACAGCCGCAGTCTTGGTCTTCTCTGGTCCACCGATGTTTCCGAGCAAGAAGTTGGTGGTGATCCAGGCGAATACACCCTCATCCTTGCCCTCCATGATGATTACACCCCCGTTCTCCTTGGAAACAACGGGAAATGGGTATTTCGTTTCCAATCTGGTTCGAACTGCATCGAGAATTTTTTGGCTCATTTCCGGCCCAAGTAGACGAAGTCCAGCGGTGGCCTTGACAGCCACTGGGGAACAGGCCTTGAGTTTATCAGGAACAGCCTTCATCGCAGCATCCATCAGAACATCAAGACTCTGCGCAGCTCCTTCGGCGTCCTCCTTGTAGGAGCTCAGCCCTGAACCTCCCTTTTTCTTCTCTGTCATTACGAATGTTTCGTCTTCGAGTTCTGGAGTAGACCCGCAGTTGTTAAACCTGTAGACATGAATTCGGGAGCCGGTGCTCCCTGCATCTATCATCAGGGCATATTGTACGATTGGTTTGGACTTGTCGCTGGAAACTTTGCACTTATCCGTGCCTAGTGAAGGATCTGAGGCGGTTTGGCCTGCGCCTGTCGTTTGACTCCCTGGGCATCTTATTAGTATATTCACATCATGCTACAGGGAAGCTGTAACACACCTCCACTATATACGGATACTCCGCTGGGTGACAGGTAGTAGAAGAGGAAGACGATGAAGAGCAAGATACCCCCCGTCTTGAGGTACCTTGAACGCTGACTCTGCGTCATGAAGGCGGACTTTGCTTTCTCCAGGATGCCGACGGCGCTGTTGCTCGCGCCTTTTGTATTATATCGGGCAGGTTTCTCGTGAGGGTCGTGTGCTACGTTTCTGGTCGGCAGCGAGACCGAAGTTCGTCGCATAAGGGAGTGACAGAAGGGAAAGCGTAGCTCAATTGACACAGATGGGCGTGGAAGAGTGTTGTGGTTTGGCGAAAGAGGTGGTCATAGGGGGGGAAGGGGAGGAAGAGAAGGGGAGGAAGAGAAGGGGAGGAAGAAAGGGGGGAGGATGAGGATCTCGAGAATTCGCAAATCTGGACACGGACAACCACCACCCCCCTGGAAGAATTCTAGCGTGCAGCTGAAAGTGTGGCGTTAGGAACACCGCGTGTAGCTTGATAAAGTTGCTCAGCCTCGGAGAGTGCGGCCGCAGATTGATAAGATCCCGACCCGACTCCAAGTCCTACGTCGCCCTCGTTGCCTCCTCGAAATCCGGCTATAGAATACAATAGAAGACTGAATCCTAAACCCCTCCTACCCTCTTTTCCTCTGCAGAATGTGTCCTTGATTTCGCCCTATCGCCCTGTCTCCCTACATCCCAAATTACTTTACAACTTTCCTCGTCCTTAGATTGATACCCTGCGACTGTCTCGCAACAACCAAACATGGACGTCCAGCTCTATGTGTATGATCTTTCCCAAGGGATTGCTAACCAGTTCTCTTTCATACTCTTGGGAACATACATTGAGGCAGTTTATCATACCTCGATCGTGATGGACGGGATAGAATACACCTACGTAAGATACCCTTCTTTTTTGGCTACTATATGAATTTATTTGGCTATCCTAGAGATATTATGGGCCGTCTGCAGATGCTTGAAGAAAGTATGCTAACGTCGAGATTTAACTTTAGGATGGTGGCATCAAAACTACCAAACCATCGAACACTCGACTGGGGAAGCCTATGAAAATATTAGATCTTGGAAAGACGGAACTACCAATGGAAGTCATAATGGAGTACTTGGAGTCGTTGAAGGAGATCTATACTTTTGAGGTACGGGCGCCTGATGAAGCCGTTTGCGAGTATGTAACTAATTGGAAAAAGGCGTACGATATCTGGTCCCATAACTGCAACAACTTCAGCAATGATTTCGCAACTTTCCTCCTCGGTAAAGGAATCCCGGAATATATCATGAATCTCGCAGACAAAGTACTCAACACCGAATTCGGTCAAGCTCTCAGACCACAAATCGACCAAATGGTAAAACGGAATCACGAGAAGAGAAATGGCTTTCTGGGCATAGGAGAAGATGTGTACACACCTAAGACGCACGAAAAACTTGCTTCATCTGTGAGGAAGCCGACCACTGTTGGCGAATTAGACAAGGTTTTGTTAGAGGCTAGGAATTCATGCGCCGTGATCTTCTTCTCGTCTGCTAGTTGCGTACCTTGCAAGAAGCTCTATCCCCTGTATGATCAACTGGCAGAAGAATACGCCCACAACTCGATCTTGATAAGGGTAGACCTCGCTAGGTCTTTTGATATCTCGACAAAGTATCAAATCACTTCGACTCCCACTTTTATGACATTTTTACACGGCGTTGAAGAAAATCGATGGTCAGAATCAACGCCATCTACACTTCAGGGAAATGTCAAAATGCTCGTACAAATGGCGTGGCCACCACACCCTCACGAAGCACTGTCTCTACCGGCACTGCATGGCTTAAATACTAAACCCGTGCTGTTTAGCAAGATGCCTCCTCTCGGCAAACTCAAGACAAAGATGGGAGCTATAGCAGACGACGTGGCTGTATCTGGGGTCTTGACATTTGTTGCGGCTCGCGCAGCGGAAGGGGCTGCAGAATCTACACTTCCAAACCTAGATGCGTTTTCTCGATTCCTGCGTTCAGCTCCTTCCAAATTACCCACCGAAATCATGTTCACAGTCGTCGATTTGCTCCGCTTAGCACTTGTCGATCCGCGATTCAGTGGCTGGTTTGCAGAAGAGCATGACCATATGACAATGGCACCACTTTTGTCCCACATCAATACCCTTAAAGATTGCCCATACTCTCTCCGGCTCGTTACATTGCAAATGGCATGCAACCTCTTCTCAACTCCCCTATATCCACCTCACCTGCTCGATTGTCAGGCCCTGAGAGCCCCAATCGTGCACCTCATTACCACAAGTCTACTAGATGACAAACACCACAATGTTCGTGTCGCCGCTGCAAGCTTATCTTTCAACTTAGCGTCTGCGAACAACAAGTTACGTGCGGAAGAGCATCGAGAACCCTTACCAGAATGCGACCAGATCGAGCTTGCAGCGTCTCTCCTCGAAGCCATTCAAGTGGAAGAATCATCGCCTGAAGCACTCAAAGGCTTCTTACTCGCATTTGGATATCTAATATATCGCTCACCGAAGAATGGGGAGTTGGTTGACCTCCTAAAGAGCATGGATGCGCAGGGCACAGTGTTGGGCAAGACCAAACTCTTCCCAGATGAGCAGCTAATTCAAGATATCGGTGAAGAGCTACTGGGAAAAGGTTTTGAATAGATGGCCCCGACACGCCGGAGTATGAGCAAATCCTGATTCTCACAACATGAGCCTATGCACCATGTCGAGAATCGGAAACTAGTCTTTTGATATCCCCACGATGAAATTTGTATAGACTGTAAAGAGTGTACATTAGAAGACGACAATGGAATTCACGAATGCCTTTGCTACGTTCCTTCTTCTCGATTGCAAACTGTAGCTTCACTCGCGCTGGACAAAAAAGCGGCACTAGTTTTGAATGTCCAGTCCGTGGTGGAACATTTAGAATGCGCAATACTTGGTTCCGCTCTTTTTTTTCCCCACCGCGATATTCTACTTGCATTCTTGATTCGTCACGTGTACTACCCTGGTGGTCCAAAAAGGGGCTCGCTTAGGTCGAGCGGGTGGTGAATGCAAATTCGAAGATTCAATTAAAGTAACATTCCTACTCCTACCTGGACTGCCTGTATCCGAATATGGCTTTTGGCACAGAAGGTCCAGAGATATCTGGTGGGTGCAGAGTCCCCCGGGTGTGGCATAAGCTGAAGGCATAGGTTGGCGTAATTCTGGGCTCCTCTATTTTTCAAAAACAGTATCATTGGAGAACTTCCTAGCGAATGGAAACATCTTACGGCTCGTCTAATTCTGACCCCAATCATGTAATCGTCCATCTCATCTTATCTTTAGACGGCAAGAATTAGCGCACTTTAATAGTCGCCAACGACAACACAATGTCGACGCACGATGGCAGAAGCTCAGCTTTCAGCCTAAGCCACGAACGCCATATTATGCATGAGCGGCTCTTGTTATCGATTTGAAAACTTGACGTGCGCGATAGTAATTCTTGGGGCCCTGAGGGTTTGTTAGGCTCAGGATTGTACAATGGCAAGGCGGGGGTGCGACAATGGGATCGCACAATAGGAAAAATCTAAAAATTCCGTAACAAGGAGTATAAACATCGTTTCATAGCCGCGATATTCTGCTATCTAGCCCTGAATGTTCATAGGTGAAGTCAGTAGTTATTCTTCGCTTTGGGCGTCAATCTTCGAAAGTGTTGTAGTTATTGGATTCTGGATGATGAAGATACACTAACTCATGATGACTAGAAATATTGTAATATTAAAGCTCAATAGTATGAAAAAAGCTGTGTATAACGAGGAGCAAATACTGAATACCCATAAATTTGCCTTCCAGAATGAATATTTGCACAGCTCTCGTGATGGTTCTCGGTCAGCCGATCAACGCGCATGGGGGTTGAGAAGCTCATGTTCTTCTTTCGATCACCCCCAGAGAAAACTTTGATGGGCTTGCAGCCATTCAATGTTGGAGTGAGAGCGTCAAATTGAAGTGGTGCCACGCGTTTTGCACGCTCCTCGCTAGCTACCCCACGCGTCGTCAGGTCAATATTTAAAATCTCCCCACACTGCTCAACGTCCAACTTCCCTCAATTTTCTCTCAACCTTGCAACGTCAAAAATTTAAAAACATATCTTCGTAACATCATGGATCTCTCTTGCTGAGCTATTTACGTGCTACCACCTGTGTAAATTCATCTTCCTCTCCTTCTGGGCCGTTCAATCAGCCCGACCCCCCTCCTCTTGTCGAACCGCCGTTGGACATCTTCTGACAACTCTTCTAGGCATTCTCCATCTCTGGCAGTCTCAAAAGAGTTCAATCAATGTAAGGGATTCCCATATAATGTCCCCCAATTTACTCTTAAAATGGCCTTCACCCTACGTTCCAACGACTTCAATAGCTGCCATAGCCACTGCTCTAGCTACTATGGCACGAATCTTGCTAACAAAGTTGCCCCAATAGTTCCGCACCAGCGTCTTCAGATTGAGCGTCGACTTCGTAAGTTTCTTTCTTCCATCATCAGTTTTCTCACGTCCGAACAAATTTTTCTTCCATTGAATTTACAATAGCTCTGCTGACAAAGTCAATTCACAGAACAATCATTGTGCTTTGAAATCCCTTGCTATTGTCAATCAGCTTCACAGAAACGTAAGCCCCTCACCTTCTTCACCCAACTGATTTCTTCAACATAATGGGGTTTAACGAACGTCCAGTCTAGACAACCCATTTGAAAGATCTATGAACAGAGGCCTTCACGATTTCTTGACTCAGGCATAGAGCCAGAGTAAGTCCATGTATCTCCTTATAGAGCTTACTATATGTGTCAGAGTAAGCTGTTGCGATGTTCTAACAAAATACTAGCCGCTTCGCAGATCCAATTTCGTCCGGCTATCTTGTACCACAAAGCTTGATCAACAAATTGTAAGATCTCCCAAATTTTCGATCAAAAACGACAGCTTGATTGCTCAAAGTTCTGGAAAGTGAGCCTCATAAGTACCCCGACTTATGCTGTCTTAGGTTTACTCGACCTGCTTCTGCACATAGACCATCCTTCCAGAGCACTTCTCGGTAAGTTTTTCATATGAAACCCCCACATCATTTGAATCTTTGTGGCAGAAAAATACTCTGCCATCCTCAATTCTAAATCTGTTTTTTTCATTCCACATTTGCTGACCTGAATTCAGTACCACTGTCGTTACCGATTCAAAATGTCTTCTTTCGCAACCAAATCCAGCCCAGTCAAGATGCCAGATGGTATCAACGATTATACCACAACTGTCCTTTACCATCCGCTCGCCGTCATCGACAACCTCAGCGATCCCCGGTATTTGAAGTACCTCGAGGTTATTGACACTGCCCCCATTGCCTTACCAACGGATGACCGTACCCCCCGCCTGGGACAACCTGGTTACACCATCACGACCATTCAAAATGCCTACCACGATGATGGAACACTTGATCCTCAGCTCCAAACCCCCTCATATACACTCGATAGTGCAACGCAACTCATGAAGCATCTAAGTCTGCATCAGCAGGCCCATATATCTGGATACGCTGCAGCCCGTCCTGTTAGGAGACAATCTCCAGGCTTTACGATCTTCGACAAATTACCCACCGAGTTGAAGAACAGAATATGGATCGAAGCGGCAAAAAATGAGCCCCGAAACATCTATGCTATCGAGGTCCCAGCATACCGCAATGGTGGAGTTATCCTGGACTCAGAAGGCAATGTTCCAAACCCTTCCGACTCAACTTGGACGATTCATATCTCTGGCACAACAATTCCCAATGTCTTGATAAGCTGCAAAAGCGCTCATGATGCGGTAATGAAGATTGGGATCTACAAACCGATGTTCCAGATGAAGGGCAGCACACGCGCGTACTACATTAACCCTGAGATTGACCGTATCCACCTCGGATCAAATCTTCCAGCGTACGGTCTCGTTCCCTGTGGCACCCTCTCCGACTACTTAGCAAATCCTCGTGAGGCAGTCATGATTCGCAGAGCTGCCTTGCCACTCAATCTCTTCGAAGATGAATCGTACTGGTGCATCTTCTCCATCGAAAGCCTCTTCGACTTGAAGGAGCTCCAGCTTATCGGGCATATCCGCAGCCCAGCTCAAACAACGCCATTCAAGCTGGTTCTCGACTTTGAGTCCCACGACATACCTTTTCTAGTGAACCCCACGACTAGTGACCAAATTGCTTACCGTACTGAAGCCAGACCAGTCTATGGGGGATACACTTATATGAACGCAATGCTTGAATCTTTCCAATACATTGCGGAAGAATCGGAGCATGGTCGCTTGATGGATGTTTGGCCTCTGGTAACCCAAGCGTTTGAGCTGGTGCCCCATTTGGAGAAGCTCACGCTTTGTGTCAAGTACACTTCCTGACTTTAGGCATTGAATATGCGATGGTTGAATGTTTGTTTTGCTGAACATCACCACTTGCTCTCGAAATTGCTTGTGTTGAAGTATGCTATCATTTGCTGGCATTGCTCACAAAAATGGGATTACCTGGGGAACCTCTGTATTCTCTCAGAGTCAGGAGCCACCATAGAAAAATGAAACACTTTGCTCATACTATCGGACTTCCCTATTTGAATTTCAGTTTTTGAGTGACATGAAAGCCGACGTCTAGAATCTAAATCTGATCTGTGGAGTTGTCGAAGGTGGTCAACTTGACCCGGAAAGCTTGAAGCTTGGAAATTTATGACTCTCTCAGCGAGATGAATACTGACATTTCGAAGCGATCCAAAGGAAAGTCAATTGCAGTTCTTTGTATTAGGGAAGAGTTTCCCGAGAGTGACAGCAAAACATCGAGACGCGTAATTAGCTCTTAATTTTATCACCGCCTGACTAAAATAATAAAAAATGCGACTACCACCCGGAATCGCGTGATTTCCTTGTTAGAGAAGAGCAAAATTTTCTCATCTTGTAGCTCAAAGCCGTTGTATAGCTACTGCTTGTTTGATAGATAGGTACCGTCTTCGTCACCTAAGATGCAGCAATGCCAACGAGCCCGAGAATTGTGAAGAGTAGTTCAATTTCTGTCCAATTCCGAGAGATTTCAATGGAAAATTCCTAAAGCCTACACCTGCCTGGGTGTGTTCCTGGTATCCTGTTGTCGAAGTAGGTAATGGTAGATAAAGGGGGTCACGACTCTGAGGAATTCACTGGACTGACAATGCTACATCATTTCTCAGTATTTGCATCCTACCCCCAAGAAACCCGAGGTCGATGCGCATAGCTTTTGCAACTTTTTTAAATCAGATGAAGATGTTTGAAGATGAAGTGTCGCCCCAATGATTTAAGCTCAGCATCCACCAGACCCCTGTAAGATTGACACCGGGGCAACGCCCGAGCAAAGTAAACACACAGGCTTCCGGCCTCGAATCTTATGTATTTTTCGCGACTCCAACGATTTCGCGACTCCCTTTTTGCTATCAACGATACTTTGATTGGCATGGCTCTGGACCCGCGATTGATGCCAGGGGTGGCGTCAGAAATGCGCTTGAGGTCGTCGGCTTCTACACCATCATTGCGCTCAAGGGAGGGAAGTGTGACGCCAATGGGCAGAATGGATGCGCCGGGGGGCAATGTTCGAGTTGTGGTCAGGGTCAGAGGATTTCTTCCTAGAGGTAGGAACTCTGTTATCTGTCGTATTCATTGCTAACATTTCTTAACAGAAGTCGAACGGGGCGCAGAATGCCTGATCGAGATGAATCCAATAACTCAAGCAACAACACTTCTCGTACCAAACGATAGCGACCCCGCCAATACAAGATCGAAGACGCGCAAGGTTATTGAAGAGAAGTCATTTACTTTCGATAATTCTTTCTGGAGTCACGACAAGGCGGATGAGCATTATGCGCACCAGGAAGATGTTTATAATTGCCTTGGAGAGGAGTTCTTGGACCACAACTTCGAAGGATACCACACATGTATTTTCGCGTACGGTCAGACTGGTTCTGGCAAGAGTTATACCATGATGGGTACGCCCGATCAGTCTGGATTGATTCCACGAACTTGCGAAGATCTCTTTCAGCGAATTGAGGCAGCACATAACGAAACCCCCAATATCTCCTACAACGTCAGAGTCTCTTATTTCGAAGTTTACAATGAGCATGTTCGCGACCTGCTAGTACCGGTCAATCCTAACCAACCTCCATATTATCTCAAGATCCGAGAATCGCCGACAGAAGGGCCGTATATAAAAGACCTGACAGATGCGCCAGTCAAGAATATCTCAGAGATCATGCGGCATATGAAGATGGGCGACTCAAACCGAACGACAGCTAGCACGAAGATGAATGATACTAGCAGCAGAAGTCATGCAGTCTTCACCATCATGCTCAAGCAAATCCATCATGATATGGATACCGACGAAACCACCGAGCGAATGGCCCGAATACGGCTCGTAGATCTTGCTGGTAGCGAGCGAGCCAAGGCAACGGAAGCAACGGGTGCTCGTCTCCGTGAAGGAAGCAACATTAACAAATCCCTCACTACCTTAGGACGAGTTATTGCTGCTCTCGCAGATCCCAAGCAACACCGCCCTGGCAAGAGAAACAAAGATGTGGTTCCCTACCGAGACTCAATTCTTACATGGCTTCTCAAAGATTCGCTGGGTGGAAACAGTAAAACAGCTATGATAGCCTGCATTGCTCCATCTGATTACGATGAAACACTGTCTACTTTAAGATACGCAGATCAAGCTAAAAGAATCCGAACCCGTGCCGTTGTCAACCAAGACCACGTCTCGGCCGCTGAAAGAGACGCTCAAATTGCTGCCATGGCCGAAGAGATTCGTGTGCTTCAACTCAGTGTATCAGACAATAGACGACGAGAAAAGGAAGGCAAAGAGCAGGAAGAGAAGCTAGAGGAGTATCAAAATAGGGTGGTAACCATGCAACGTATGATGGAGGAGAGAAGTATGGTTGCCGAGGGCAAGATCCGCAACCTGCAAACGGAGAATGATGCCTTGAGGTTGCATCTCAAGCTTGCTCTAGATAGTTTGAAGAACCCCATCGAAGTTCGTAGCGCGAGAACGAGTGTGCAGGCCGGGAGTAGGAAAGGGAGTATGTTTTCAAACGCTCCTCGAGGTGGCGTGGACGGGGACAAGGAAAACGAGCATGGAGAGGAGACCGATGATAGGACAGAGGTCCCTGATGAGGAATATGGCGATGATGATGAGGGCATTGATGTCACGGCTCACGAAGAGAGGGCAAACGAGGTTCAAGGCTACATGAAGGAACTGCTGAACGATTTGGGCATGTTCAGGAGGAAGATTGGGGACGACAAGGATCGCTTTGTCACTCCTTTGGGGCAGCGAGTCAACTGAGGTTTGTAATCGCGAAGGTACAGAGAATGGGATCATGAAAATCGGGTCTTGTACTGGGTTTTATCGGATTGGTCATCAGCGACGGTGTTTGGGTATTATAAGGAGAATTACGGTTATGATAGCAACGACAGAAAGTGTACTGGTGTTCTGCATGCTTCCTTGCAGTTTGAAGCCAAATTTTCATATTAATTCAACTTTCTTTGTCTGGCGACACATTTAGAACATGCTCAACTCAACCCACTGGAGTCTTAGCGTAAAACTCTGGAAATTTAGGCTTTTTGACCCAGAAGCTTGCTATCATTACAGGGCAATTTCGCCAAATATGGTGCCCGCCACGGGCCGGACAGGTACCTACATTCATAAAGACGTGCCTTCTTATTTTTTTTTCTCCCTGTCAAGACCATGGATCAATACATTGGAAAACCAGTAGGTACTTCTTTTTCGCGATCCCCGCCAATTTTCTCTTTTTTTGTGAAACATTGGTACATGACTCAGGAATTTTAAAATCTATCTATGTAATTGCGAAATCATTGGTGAATGTCACCATGAGCAAAGGGCCACAGCTTGTAAAAGCTAGCCTGCCAGACTTTCTGTATTCTGCACATTCCGAATTCTTGCAGGTTGAAGCTATTAGCGTTGAACATTTCCGAGATCTTTTCTAATAATATCAATTTCTTTGAAGCTGGTGGAAATAATGCATGGAAACCTAAACTCACGTAATTTTGTCGGAGGAAGAGTCACAACCTGCCAGATCGAGGTGGGGATTTATTAGAATGAGCATGGACCACTCAGAGCCCCGTGTGAATTTTTACAGTACAGTACGCCATCCCCAACTCTTTCCATCGCCCCTTCTTGAGTGGATCATAATACATTCAACTGAGTGTGAGAGCTTCTTTCTTGTATGATCGCTCCATGATGGCAAATATGCTAGACCTACCGAACGAGATACTATCTAAGATACTATCTATGGTTGCATGCGAATGCCCGAAGTTTATCGTTCATTCCATATTGACATCATCTCGACGGCTCTCGTTGCTACTACGACCTCTTATAATCAGGCATATTCGCTTTCACCTGGATTCGGATTGGTATCGCCCCAAAATCAGGCATGCTCTACTCATGCGCAGTTTCAATGAGCACCCAGAGCTCAAGGCAATGGTTCATTCTGTCGCGCTGGTATGGAACCACGGAGATGTTAACAAGGATATCCACAAGAAAGCCAACGAGATACTTGATGGCTTAATTCGATTGAGGTCACTCTACATCCTCGGCCATGTAGCAAATATATTCACAGAATGTCCATCCCAAATCCCCACACGGTTTCTTGAAGACAATCCCTTGCCTGACCTGCAGGAAATCAAGATATCGGATCGTTGGCTCCCAATAGACATTATGCAGAAGTATATGGTCCTTACGCATGCGGAACACATCACTTTCCGCGCTGATTTCACCGAAAGTCCATTGAGGATCAAAACCACAAGAACGTCGGCAGTGTTGAGTCTGGATCTCAACGCCTCAAATCGTGTTCTCCCACCTTTTCTTCGCGAGATTCTCGGGTGGTGCCCAAGGATCAGAACACTTCGCTGGACAAACCCTGCTTTCAATGCCAATGGCGACAGAGATGTGTATTTCCTTTCCCCCGCAGGATATTCTGAAGCTCTGACTTTGACCCGAGATTCACTCCGCGAATTCGAATTACGAGTAAGCTGGCGGTACCCATTCAGTAGATCATGTCAAGACCAATCTAGGATGGACTTGAGTAAGATGAGGGTACTCGAGTCTATAATCTGCCCAGCGGAATACTTCTTCCCGACGGGTGCTGCCTACTCTTCCAGACTCGGAATGTACAAGTTGCTTCCAGCAAGTCTACAGGAGTTGATAGTAAGTGGACAGGTTCGGGTAAATCTTGAGCTCACAAGATCTCTGATACATTTATAGTTAGAGTTTGACCACGAAAACAATTTGGTATCCCAGTACGGATCCATCCAAAATTCCGAAGAATTGGGTTGGCTTGTCGAACTCGCGGACCAGAAGGCGTGCGCTGGACACACTCCTCGCCTGAAGAAAATCCATTTGATTGATTGGAACAGGCATGATCCACCAGATCCTTACGTCGATAGGTTCTATATGAGAAGCTTCCCGGTGTGTGAATTCCCAAAATGATCCAGTTCGATTCTCGCAAATTCCGCGCGAATTTATATTTTTCAATCGTCGGAGAGTTTCCGAGAGAGATTCTAAAAGACTGTCGAGATTTCTTCCCCATACTTCCCTATCAAAGAATGCTAACACTCAAAACTTGCAGTCATCTATATTGGTAGATAGTCTCAAGGCTGCGGGTATAGGTCTCAAGATCTCAACTCGGTATAGTCATGTAGGCTATAAAGGTGACAAAGTAACGTGGGCAAATGTTCAAGAGGCCTTCAAGGAACCTTCCCCTGCCCAATTTAGTGTCAGGAATGTCCAATGGCACCTAGAACAACGACTCGGTATTTTAGCCCAACTCGGGATCAGATTTGAATAAAGAAATTTCATTTTACTGCTGCTGCATGGAACGCCAAGACCCGAATTGTTCAAATTTCTAAGTGGAATTTGTCCTTTGCTTTTTCAAAATGCTATTTTCGCATTGATTGTGTAGTACATGAATGCCACATGCTTTGAGGAGAAGAAGCGACTGGCATGTTAGATAATGGTGGGAATGAACGACTCAAGCGGCTTGTCCTTCCTTCTACCCATCGCGGTTGGTTTCGTTTGATGCTTATCTCCAGCTAGCTTGAAAGTCATTCCACGTTCATCGAGCAAGGCCTTCAGCTCTACGGTCTACACATAGAGTTTCAATGATTATCCCGCTGATGTTATATTCGTACTGATGAATACCACTTGCACCGCTGCAAACCTTAACAAAAAGGTCAGTCCATGTCTCTGCTAAATGCTTCCAATTCTATTTGGACTTACGCTGATGTTGCAGAAAATACTTCGATCAATCTCCCGTCCGTCATAAACCACAAGCATATCGAGAAGACACCTGTGAACGTTCCAACAAGCCCAAGGCGAGTACCCATTGCGGTGACGAAATATAGCACCACAATTGCGGACACGGGCAACAGAGACGCTGCGATTGTCCCCAAGAAAGCCACTATGCGAAATATTGTATAATCGGAATAGTGCACAGTGTTCGGTGCAAATTCCGCTAGTTCTGTATCGGATTTCTGAGGAAGTGGTAGTCTCAGTACTTGAATCCTTGAAAGACCGAGGCCCTACCTTGTAGTATCTCCCGAATGAGTAATGATAGAGCGGAGTACATGTTTCAACCAGCCATGCCGATAATTTGTTGTTCGAAGCAGGTTTTTTTAGAGCTAGCAAATCTTGACCATGACTCCAGACGTTGCGATCCCGTCCGATGAGGAAGACGCCGCCCATGGATGGTCGCTCCATCCATTCTTGTAATATGTTTAGATTTCGAGGGAGAGGGTCTGACAGCGATGCTATCTCACTGAAAACCACAACAGCCTCATCTGTACCTTCTCTTCAGCAAGTTCTCGTCCTGATGGTAGGAATACAAGTTCACTCACTGTACTCTTTGAGCTTCTCTCTTATTTCAAGGACGAGTTTCCACTGCTCATCGCTGCCATCATATTCTTCTGCCGAGCTGAGGGCAATGTAATTTCTAGAGAAGCTCGCTTTCACTGTATCTGGCGATCTATCGTTGTTAACTTCTAATTCATGAAGATCCTGCTGAAGTCCGATGAGCTCGGCTTGTCTGTACAAAAGACTTTGAATATTCAGTGAAGAGAAGCGAGATACCATTCCCAACTCGGGATATTTACCCATAAGGGCTGCTATTTTTTTGTAACCTTTCATTCCTGCTTGGGAGTATAATTGACGTCTTCGCTTGTGGGAATTTTTAAGAAGTGCAAGTGTGGCGGAGGCTGTGCTGAACAAGGTACTCGGTGGACGAATTGGGCTTACGCTGAACGCCTCTTTTCAGCTCAGCCTCGCGACGACAACACATCGTCACCTTCATTTCAAAAGCCCACTGATATCGAAAGTGACGATACCGAACGTTGTGAACGCCGGTGGATACATATCGTCAATTTATGACCGCAGTTCCTAACTCCAAAGCCAAGTGCTCCAGATGATCCACTATTTTGAGGTCCAGCCTTGCACAGCCAACAGGTTCATGACCCTTGCCCCAAGATCTTCAATTTGTTGAGTAAAGCGTCAGATTTTCAATCATTTTCTCGTTACTCTGGTTGTTATGAACAGTTGAAGATTTTGAATAAATCTCCGAAAATACGCATTCGATCTCCAATACCGCGAAGCAAAGACAAGTGAAATCTTCACTGGCAACATGGCCGGTGGCGATAGCGGGCCTATGAAGCATTGGAATTTAGAGCTCGTTGATTCGGAGACAGGAGCGTGGACTGCTACATCCGGTTCAAAGAATGACGCCGACGCGCAAAGACTAAAGTCCATCGATGAACACTCTGCAAGGCCCTCAAGGAACATTACAACACTAATAGTGTCCAATGGAGATTACTCGCAATGCAATCAGAGCCCTCCCTTCTATAGGACATGTTCTGGACCAGGTTGGATGAATATTCAGTGTTTGAGGTAAGAACTTTCACACTGATCATGTCTGGGTCTTAACTCAGTACTTCAGGGAACACCTCAAGCGAAATACTGCTCAATGCAACCACCAAAAGCAAACTGTGGACCAGGTACGGAGTATTCGTTAGCCGGTTGTTCGCCAACAGCCCGAAGTGCTCGCCCAGCCAGGTCCCGTACCTATGCAAGAATACTTTTTGCCGCTATACATGTTGGAAGCTGCTAGCCAGAGTCCATATATCGAGGACGAAATCAGATTGTATGTGGGCCCGGATGCTATTATTAGGGCCGGAAACTATGAAGTGAGAAATTATTTCCAGACAAAAAGAGATAATACTATTCTGATTACAAATACAGGAACCTCTGAATGAAGGTATTCAGTATGGATACTTCATTAGAACGTGCGAAGATTTGAGCCCCGTAAGTAATAATCATCAAATCACTCTCCGGTCTACCTTCTGATGAGAGATAGGCTATGGCGGACTTGTGTTCCCCAATAACGAACATTCAGACCTCAAAAAGCACATTGTCGGAGCTGGACGTCAATAAAATTGTGCATAATCCAAAGTTACGCCATGATATCAACTTCGACCCAGACCTACATTTCAGACCCAATCTCGATGGAAAAAGGGGAAGGATGAAGACAGAAGAAGCCAAAGATTTCTGGAAAACGATACGAGGCCTACTGTATGAATATGTTGCCTCTCAGCAATTAGTTGATCCTCGATTTGAGACGCGGTCATCAATATCGTTGGACTGGTTAGAAGATTTTCTCAAAAGCCATTGTGCTCCAATGAGGGATGATTCGGTAGACGAACTGTTGTTACAGCTCCGCAACGCAGAGCAGACTAACGATGTTACTATGCTGAAAGCTGGTATACATAAGTTATCTGGTGTGTTGAATGCCATGAAGCTTGTGAGTGATGGCAAGAAAGAAACTGCTTGTCTCGATCTAATGGAAACCCAGGATATTGCAAACCACCAAATCCGTTGCATCCGGCCACTTCTCCTCGAAGATACAGTTCAATTCGAGCAGAAATATTTTATCAAGAACTTTCCTTTAAAACGAGCCGACTTCGCCAATGAGGCTACAGACTTACGTTCTCGAAGGCATCGGCGCGGTCGAGGGCCACGTCCGGTGATAGGCCTGAATGGGAGTGATGATCCCACAGATCCTGTATGTGAAATTGTTTATCATCAAATTGCTTGTCTTTCCTGAACTAATATTGTATTCTTCCATAGGATTTCTTTGTTAGAGATATCGAATTCCGTTCTCAAAGCGACTCACCAAACCTTGCTCGTTGCAGGCTTGACTCTCAATGCGAGGTCCCTCTTCTTGTTTCTGAACATTGGACTCGAGAGAATGGCAGGTTGGATCAAATATCAAAAGAATTCAAAAGTTTGTCTGCTTCTCCAATGGCTATGAGGCATTGAGAGAGCTCAGCTATTGAAGCAAGTCTTCAAAGCTATCTCAAGAGCCCAGCTGCTCAGCTTTCTACTCATGCTAACTTCTGTATAGATCCAGGAATGATGAGTGTTAGTGGGCATGAAATCAAGGTTGATGGTATCTTGCGTAATATGGTCTTTAATCTCAAAGGATCAACTGTCACATATCGAAGGGATGTGTTCGTCTGTAGCCAACTTGACGGATGGGCAGACATGGTAGCAGGTGCAAAGTTCATCGCTGAGCAATTCGCTGTCTTATTCTCGAAGGCAAAGAAAATGTTCGCCGGTATTTTCAGTTTCAAAAGGGAGAAACGCAGTATGTGCTTCACACTTTTCCAACTTTCGTCACTTAAAAACTCCTGCCATCCTTGACTGACAATCACGGAACAGAGGAGAAGATCCAGAGACAAAATCTTCAAAAGGAGGCAGACTTTGAATTTGAGGAGAGCGAGCGACTCCGGCGGGAACGAAAAGCCAAAGAAGACAGAGCCAAAGAAGCAGCCCGCAAAGCAAAGCATGAGGCTGAGGCGCAGCATGGCCAGAATGGCCACGCCTGCGGTAGGGTCTAAGCTGCCCGTAAACGAGGCGATGAGTTGATCGGATGGATTATCCAGCTGCTGAGCTGCGGTCCAGTTGGTGGCAATAAGGCATCGCAGACCTCTCTTACAGCGATCCGGCTCCCTGCCTCTATTTGAGGTGACGCGAGACCGTGTATCCGCGAGACGACGTTATCGTTGACTTGCGTTCGTGAGTGTTGTTCCTCTGCCTTAATCGCCACCATCTTGGTTGATCATCTTTGTTGCTTATTCTCGCCCTTTCGTCTCCTCGTCTTGTTTACGAATTGCCCTTCTTCGCACCATCGCTCGCCGTCTCGCTTCTTGGTTAAATCGCCGCCGAATACGATCTAGACTCTGTCTTTCACCCGAAGAAATCCTTTCGTCTTTCCGTCTTTTCTGCTGCTCTGATTGATTTGTACATCTGTTTTTAGGACTTAGGGAAACGGTTGGAGTTGAATCTTGTGAATTTGCTATACCTCGCTTGAGAAATGAACAATATTACCATTCTGGTTATTGGGACACCACAGACACGTCCTTTGTTATGAGGTTGGAGGACTAATTCCTGAAAGCTCTAGAATCCTGCTCTATTATCAAATTTTAATAAAAAAATAGCTCTAGCAAATTTTGTATATATTTTTGGGCTTTGTAATTATGATAACGTACAACATGCAAGGGAGGCCATGACTGTCGGGGTATCATCGCTGACAGGCAGAGAGCTCGTATGCGAGAGGAGAGAAATGTTCATTAACACTAGGTCGCCGATGAAAGTTAACATTAGCAAGGAACGGAGCATATACAGATGTTTGAATTTAATTCTAGACCAAGACAGGCCAGGGCATCCAAGCAGGGGTATCAATGTATCATCGCTGAACAGAAACCGAGAAGAAAACCTATCCTATGATAGTACACCTATGATTTCCGCGCCAACTTCAGAAGCGGCTCGGGTTCCGCACGAAGCTCTTCCAGAACACCGAGACCCAAGTCCATCTCGATGTGCTCAGATGTGGCATCAGACTCGACAATCTCCATTCTATATTGGTCAGGATTCTCAGCTGCAAGCTGCTCGTTTGCCTTTTTCATCTCGGTCAAAAAGCCTGGGAGTCTGGAGGCGATCGAGCTTGGTTCGAAACGGAAATTCGGTTTCTGCATTTCTGGTTTGACGTTAATGATTTCCTCAGTAGATAATTTTGATGGCACGGCATTGAATCCCTCAAGTGCGCTCGATGCGGTGGTTTTGGCAACATCATCAACCCAAGCTTGCATTTCCTCTTCCGTAGGCTCGATGTAGTCTGGGAAGGGTTCTGTCTCTTGGTGTGGATCGAATCCATACATGGAGGACCAGTCGCAATCAAGATTAACTTCGTTTGAAGGAGCTCGACGAGACTCTGGAGTGGTCGAGCGAGTCTTAAGAATAATCTTAACTTTTTGAATGTCCTGCTTCTTGTGAAACAATTTGATCCGGATGGCCTTTTTGGGAGATTCGGGCTCAATTTTGGATTCTGATGCTTTTCGCTTGAGTTTGGGGGATAAATTTGGCCCAGCTGGCTTCGATGGAGCTGAAGCTTGGGTGGCTGTTGTGGGACGGCCACTGCTAGACTCGTTCTCCACGTCTGCCCTAGCATCTCTTTCTTTTTGAGACATCCCGGGTCTATCATCCCAATCGAAGCTTAACTGGTAGGCTATAAGCCTAGAGCACTTCTGATCCAGCCACGGTTGACCACCTTTAGCTGCAATCTCGCGCAGCTTGCTTGAATGCTCGAACTCCCCATCCACTTGGCAGGGTCAGCGAGTGTTTCGACTTGGGGGAGGAAAGCGGGTACGTACTGTAAAATTTCAGCATATTTGTAGCCACAATGAACGCTACATCATCTTCTTCGATTTCTGAGTCCCGGAAGTAGACATCCCACGGACGCCTGGGAACCTTTTTGGTATTGCTCCTCGTGGCCACGGATTTCATATTGCGATATTCTAAAGCCATTAGAATTGCTGCTAGAGCATGAAAGACAGAAGGAGCGACTGACCTTGAATCCAACTAGAGACCTCGTGATGTATTTGTACAGGACCAATGAAGTGGTTGTAATAATAAATGAAATTGCGGCGAGGAGTTCTGACTGGCTCCAGATGCTTTGGAAGGAGTCTATCATTAGCCATTCTACTAGAAAAGAATGAAGGCTTGCAAGATGTTTCTGCTCTTTACTGCCAGGATGAAACGGGGGGGTTCAAGCTTCATAACGGATGCTCTGGAGGGGACAAAAAGAAGCTTGGCATTGAACAACAGGTGATTCACTTACTGGATGAACAAGAAGTCAATCGTGATTCGTATCGGAATATGCTGGAGGCCACAAATAAAGCAAAATACAAATGCTGAGTGAATCGTGCGAATGGAGCTTAGCAGAGTTTGAGGATTTTGATACTCGCGCTTAGAAGGCCGGGATAAACGCCAAGCCGCAACAAGCTGACTAGCGAGGCTCTAGCGCGTCCCTGGCGCTTGTCTCGAATGATGCCGGGTTGTGGATCCACCTTGTATCAAAGGCACTCTGACATCCAACTGCCGCTCTTTGTTCTGCTCTGCGACCTCGCACTTCATTTGTGTCGAGACCTCACTGTTCTCCTATTCCATTCGTACTGTATTTCCCGTATTTCTTCTCGACTGGAATTCTAGAGTCCTGGAAGCCAGCACAACGCTCTTTAATAACACAAGGCTGTCTAACTAGTTTGAATCATGGCGTTGAGACCATCACTCTTAACAAGAGGCTTGTCAACTGCCTCCGGCGCCAGCGACACTGGATCTCCCGCAGAACAGCGGGATGATGCAAAGAAGAACATGCTGAAGGCAATGAGACCGTTGCCAACTCAGCATTACTGGAATGTCTACTTCGACAGGTGAGTCTCGTCTTGTCTTGCATGATGTGAAGATGCGTGAGAGAGAAAGTCGCATACTTGGATTCTCTGAAGCTGACCTTTGTCAAGGCAGCAGAAAGAACAGCAGAAGTCTGCAGATGGAACCTACCAAGCCACTCTCGAGCAACTCGGCTCGCAGATTGAGTCTGTCCAAGACTTTTGGCGTTATAACAACAACACCCCTGTCGACCAGATTAAAATGCGAGAATCAATCTACCTATTCAAGCAAGGCTTCCAGCCAGTGTGGGAAGATCGAAGGAATATAAATGGCGGAAGTTGGACGTTCCGGGTGCCGAAAGCAAACGGCCCAGATTTCTGGACCAGAGTTCAGCTGATGGCTATTGGAGAGAAGCTGCAGGGCTGTCTCGACACCGGTAAGTGGTTTGCGGCGAAATTTGTGGTGTTGGCTTCGAACGCCATGTTGCGAGCGTTGGGGATAATGGGGATCTATATACTAACGTACTTCAGGAGACCAACTTTGTGGAGTTGGACTTTCTGTTCGATTCAACTCGCATCTCATCTCCATCTGGCACCGTGATGCTTCCAAGGAAAAATCGATCGAAAACTTGCTTGCCACCGTGCTAGAAGAGATCCCGGCAGAATTGAAGCCGAAGCCTGACAACTATTTCTATAAGAAACACTCAGATCATGCGGGGTTCAAGGCGCCTCCAGCAACAACGACCACTGGCCCAATCCCCACGATCGAAGCACCAAAAGAATGATACCCTCAGGCCGCAAGTTGGGAATTGGACAGAATCGGCGCTTGAGATAGACTGGAAGTAAACAACGATTATTGCATTTACAAGGAAGGGGACGGTGTTTAAATGGTTTTGGAAAGGATGACCATAGGAAGGCAAGCGGGAGGTATTTGGAAAACCTTACACCATCTGAAAGGAAAGCGAAACGGAAGTCATTAAATATGCATTTAGGGGAAGAAATTGGTGGTTACAAAATTCATTGCATTAGCTCGGCGCCCTCATTTTAACAGACAAAATCGACTAGGAATTCAGTGTGGCTCATAGCTCGTAGCTCGTAAATGAAGGTCATAACCAGGCCCCCTCCACTCCTGTGCCATCTCATTAACCCCAAAACCCCTCTAATACCAAAGACTCCGACGCCATTCTCCTATGTCATCCTCCGGGGCTTCCAAACTCGAGCCATTCCATTAAAAAACGAATTCCCCCAGCCTGGTTCCCATTGCAATTATTGACCAACTTTCTGCCTCACCTATCATTGCCAAACTCCCGCCCGCTTCAAGACATCATCAAACTCTCCCCTCTCAACACCCCTCCCCACACCTTTCCCACCATTCGCCTCCAAAATCATATCCCTTAACAAATCCTCATCCGCGTCATCACCCAGCGCCTTCGCAACCTCCTTCAGCGTCTGCAGCGTTATCTTCTCTCCGCCATCCTTTGCAAACAAAGCGAATGCCTCATCGACTTCTTTGTCGTGGATATCTGGGTTATGACCACGGTGCTTAAATTTGAGAGCGCAAATCGCGAGGAAAGATGAGTACTCCGCGAAGCCTTCCTCTTCCGAGTCTAGGATCGAGATATATTCTTCGAGTTCTGGGGGCGTTGGCGGTATTCCTAATGCGCTGCGCAGAGTCCAATTATTAGTCTCCAGTCGAATCACTAAGGTGAAGAAGCTGCTCACATCATAGCGCGCCGCACATCTCCAATCGGGATGACGCCCTCTTTCTCGCCCTTCTTCTTCTGCGAAAACATCGCAAACGCTTCCCTTATTTCATTCTCTTCCGCATTGGATATTTCGTGCTCTTTTGCTGGTTTGGATCTCCGGGCCTTGGGCTCTGCGACTGGCGCGGGCGCGCGGCGTTTTGCAGGCTGCGATAATAGAATTAGCAGAGAGTTTTGAATATTTTGGAGGATCTCGACTTGCCATTTTATTGTGTAGGATCTGCTGATCTCGGGGTATTGTTCACTTCTTTGATGACGATTTGACGAGGCTGGGCTTGCTTTCGGCCTTGCAGGACAAGTGGGTCCGGGCGAAGGACGCTAGTGGAAGTCTTCTAATTTTCTCGTCGACGAATTTTTCTGCTTCTTCCACAGCTGCAACGAACATCCAAAACACGGATTCAGCGAGCAAAAGTCTTGCTCAATACTTTCCATGATCAGTATACTACGGTTTGTATCTTCTACTTCAGAGGGTCGGTACAAATAGAGGACAGTCGGTGGTGACCACATCGAACAGCTTCAAATATAAATGCTAGAGCCACCCAGTCTCATACCCAGAGCGGCGTGGTGTGGACAATGAAGCAAGAGTAAAATCCGGTCGAGATTTTGATTCTTCGAGACCTTCCTTTGGGTACCTAGCCGTTATTCTCGTCATGAGTTTGATGTTTGGTGCTTTTTGGAGACAAATTTTAGACAAATTTTGAGCGGAGTTTGAGTTGGAAATTTAGCAGCGTTCAACAATTTACATAGTACTCGTTTATCATGTGCAATCTGCGTCCTTCTATTGCCATCACTTCCTTTGCTTGCAGCCTTTGATGTCTCCCAACTCAGCTTGCCTTCCAGCATGAATCCGCATCCTCATGAATCTTGACTCCCTCGATTCCCTTCCTCTTTTCTTTCTTCTGTGAAGTACTGACGCCATACCTCTCGTCCCTATCCTTCACCTTATCCCATGGTACCTACAGTAATCAGCCTCACTTGCAATACCACTAATTCTCCTTCACCGCTCAGATCTCGTTGCACTCACCTGCTCATCACTAGTAAAACTCATCATCAACTCCGGCTTGCCTAGCGGCAGCGTGTCGCCCCTATCGACTTGCCAGAAATGATACGTCTTTCCATACAAACCCACAACCTCCTTCATTTCCTCGGTCTCCGGAATTTCCCAGATTGCGTTGGGCATTTTAGGGTTGGGCATTATAAGCATGCCACTGCGAACCTGTTCATGTCAAAATCGCCAGGCACGATTCCAAAAGAGACTTAGGCAGGAGGGCTTCACGCTGGACAGAAAAACCGACGCTGAACATTGCGGATTTTGAAAGCTCCACTCGGTGTGGCACATTCAGAATTAGTGCTCCTTTTTCTGTCCACCAGGAGGAGTGGAAGGCGCCAGGGAACTTACCTCGTAATCGTGAGAGTGCCATAACTTCCGCTCTTCCAAATCAAGCGTCTCATACAAGCGGGGCGTGATCATGTACTCCACGCCGATTAATCTTGCGGGATTGGTAGGGGTATCATAAATGAGGCATTGTCGAACCTGTCCTCATTAGCATCTCGAGTCATGAAGTCGCAACCCTGGTTGTCTTTTGGTTCTCCAATCTGGGGAGAGGACAGAAATGGGTCTCGTACATCAGCACTCAAGTGCGCACAATAATGATTAGCCTCCACGGATCTTGATGGATCGGATGCATAGACATGGAAAGCGTTTAGGTGAGCACATATTGCTTTGATTGGTTTGAAATCTTGAGTGGCCGAAGCGCCGGTCTCGAGGACGGTGTCTTTAGTTGTGATGGGTGGGCCGGTGGCGCCGTGGGTGGTTTGAGAGGACATGGCTATTGGGTTGCTGTACTTCTCGATGGCCAAGCTTGAATTCTGAAGATGGATGAGGGAAAGCATGAGGTACTTTGGGCACGATTGAGGAAGAGTTGCTCATTATTTGTTGACGTCATAATGTTGAAATCAAAGTGGCAATTTCCCAGAGAACGAACAAAGGGGTGCGGATATGGCATTTGCTACACTTTTGTTTCTTCTATTCCTATTTCGACAAAGATAACGCTCATAACTTTTTCTCTTGTGGGGGTTGTGGGGGTCCGCCAGGTCTATTAAAGTCATCAGCATACATCTGATTTCTTTTCCAAAGGGAACTTTTTTTGTATACTTACTTGAAGCTATTCTTCATTTCTCGTAGCTTGGCCATAACTTCGACTGGGTCTGTCTCACCAGTCGCTCTTTGGATCACAGGGTCCTATTTGATATCAGTCTCGATCTATCTATACTACAATCTTCTTGTTGATACTTACGTCCATTCTCATAAATACGTTGTGTTGCTGGGAACTATGATCAGCTTGGAACTTGGCTTGAGAGGGACACTGCTTTACCTTCTCATCACCAATTGTAAACTTTCCCTGTGTCTCCTTATTGTCCTCAGCGAATTTTTGCAAGTTTTTAACTGGTTCGCTCTGCGAGACAGAAATGGCAAACGCGACGTTGGCTTTGGTGTACTCATGTCCAGGCTGCGAATTGTTAGTCTAGATTATTCTAGGTACGCTATTAAGACTTACATAGACTATCGTATCATCTGGGATAGAAACAAGGGTCTTGTTCAATGCAGTATTCATCTCCTCTGCTGTACCTTCGAAAAATCTTCCGCATCCTACATGATCAAAAACTGTCAGCAAAAATCCAACGTCGGGTATCATGACTTGCCTCCGTGAAATAATGTATCTCCAGTGAAAACCGCTCTGCCTGTACTGTCCTCCATAAACCAGCAAATGCTATCTTGTGTATGGCACGGCGTATACAGAGCCTTAACCGCGATATCACCAATCTTAAACTCCTCGCCATCCTTCGGAGTCTGAGACACTCCTTCGCAGTCTTTCCCTCCAATTATCGTCTTGCCTTTAAACTCTGGGTGAGCTAGCTATTTGGAAAGATCGTTAGCCTTGGACTCAAGCTGAAATTGGAATGTGCCTTGCATACCATCTTATTGTTTCCTCCCGCGTGATCCCAATGGCTGCACAGTCAGCTTAGTCCTTGGGAGATTCCATCTCTATGGGGGACCAACTGATGAGTGTTGACAATTGCAGTCAAATTGATCTTGCCAGCCTTTATTTGCTCTTTCAAAACCGGTGCAACCCTGCCACCTATAATCAGCTCCATTCCTTCCTTCCATCGATGTGTGAAACGTACTCGTCGGGGTTTGCGGGGTCGATAATGACGGCATCTTTGGTTTTATCGTCCACAACTAGATAGGCATAGTTGTCACTCGAGCCCGTCCCTGTAAATGATAAATAAGCATTGGCCAAGAACAAAGTTCAGGAAGCAAGTGCACTTACACATAGGAATTGATTGGACATGCATGGCGCGAGCAAATGGGGCAAAGGCAAGCTTCCAATTGTCAGTTCATACTATGCTTTGCAGATCTCGGCGGAAGCTTACGCTACTTGTTAGAGTCCTGAGAGATTTGGATATGATGGGTCTAGTAACTCTGGAGAGGTTCATTGACAAGTGAGTAATGGAAAAGGTGTTGACGAAAGAGAGGAAGTTGGTAATCGAGGGGTACACACCACACCAGATTTTCCCGGGCCCGGGCCCGGCCCCGCTGGTTGGTATCGTATGGTATCCCCCTATCTCCATGTGACCGGCTATTTGAACATCTTCGTCTTGATTGGCACTCGAGATTTTGTAAACAAATATCGGTTTTGCGCCAATTTCATTTTCCGCGAGAGATTATATTGAAATCAACATTATTTCCAGCATCATAGTACTCTCTCGTGTGAGGTCTGGTGGGTGAGACATTGTCCTCGCGCCGCGGCCCATTCCAAACGACGAATCTTTGCCTCAGCATTGCCCGAGTCATTTTACTTACAGTAATCGCTAAATCGTGCGGGATGCAGTCAATGTGCACTTGAGGACGTTCTCCAACTCCTGGATGAGAGAGATCATGTCACTCGCACCCTCGACGTTCCCAGTCACCCAAGGACTGCCCTCCGAACATGAGAACCTGGAATGGAGTCAGTGGATCTCCTCCAGGATGCTACACGGCCCTGCGCTACGATTGGCACGATACCAGCTACCTCTCCTGCCCAGGCAGCTGCTGGGGTAGCATTGATGGCAGGTTGAACGTCTGCGATGACCTCTGGCTCGCACTCCATCCTCCTGCCCAGCGAGATGTCAAAGTCAATTCCAACGAATTGTCATATTGAGAAGCTCACGCAGAGCTACATGTCTATCTCAACCGGTCCGGGAGACACGCAATTTATTGTTACGCTATACTCCTTACTCAATCTAGAGGCCCATACCTTGCAAATGCCTTCAAAAGCTGTCTTCAGTGCCAGCATACACAGTCTGTTGCGGTACACCCATTCGAGTAGTAACCCAACCTATAACTACGATAGGGCTACCGCGGACAACACGTGAAAGAACAAGCTGCGTCAAGAATGTTGGAGCTGTGAGGCATCAGAGGGAGAGATGTCTGACATGAAACATTTCGCCAATCTTTTAGATTGGCATCAGTCTGGTCTCCTTAAAGTATTTCCATTATATCCTCAAGATACCAGTTGTCGCCAGTGGCGGCATTGTATACAAGAATACCGAGCTTGCCATTATCCGACATGGTGAGGGCTGTATCTACGAGCAGTTCCGCACATCTGCCACATTTGATCGAACGTCAGAAGCCTCCTTGCTGCTAGCCGCTTCAAGGCTTGTGGAAAGCTGCTGCTGCTCTAGAAGACGTTTAGTCCTTGACCACGTTTGCACCGCGCTTTGCTAAGTCGATGCCTATTTCTGCGCTTCCCATCAGTGGAATGCGTACGATTTGAGCATTATTAGTGTTCTACCTCGATGATCCGGTCATAATCACGTTTACTTCTGATGCAGCTTGGCCACCGAATGTTATAAGTTATTGATAATTTGTGAAAGTGTGCGGCAGAACGACCCTCGCTTCTCAACGTCTCTTGTCTCTCCTGTCCCGCGATAAGGAACGGAGAACGAAACTTCAGCGAAGACTACAGAGCTGGGGCGTCATTTTGGAACATGCAGTATTGGTCAACTTACAAATATTGGCTTCTATACTATCGAGAAACACTGTGGGATCCAAGGCCTGTACTCGTAAACTTGTCGTCTTTCTTCGTCAAGTCAGAAACAGTTTTGGAATTGGGCGGTTTCCAGTGGATCTGACTATTTTATGTTTGAAGCTAATAATACCTGCAGTTTTACCTGGAATTTTGGCCAGAAGCAGCGTTCAATTGCCCAGCTATGTCTGCGATTCGACCTTTGCGCCCAGGTAAGATACCCGAGACAAATCTCTACATATGATAGACATATTTGAGCTGCATCATTATATACTTCGCGTTGAAGACATGCGAGCTCTTATATGCATTGTCTCAGCGAGATAGCAAGAATTCCCACGGATCAAGTGCAGAGTATGTCGCATTCAGGAGTGCGAGCAAGGCCTCTCGAAGGATTGGGGTTTTCTGTCTTTCTTCTGAAGCTCGAGAAAGGCATTTCAAATCGGTCGCGCCGATTTGCGCAGTTAGCTCTAGAAGGCTGTGCAATAATGCAGATCCTGGCCGGTTTCTCGAAGACCATATTGCATGCGAGTTATGCTATTAGCGGCGAGGCTGACAGTGAGGAGCCTGCTTTGAAACTAGTCACCGGCGAACCCTGCATTGTTGGTTACTGCAAAACTCAACAAGAACCAACACGACATGAAAAACTGCCCCCTGTGATTGGTACGCCAACGTTACAGCTGGACAAGCGGGTTAAGCTCCTTCCCGTTCTGCACAGCTGTAAGCGCTCTTGAGGATATGTTGTCGGAAGCCATAAAGAAGGGGGTGGTCCAGCCTGTCGAGCCCTATACTCTCAATAAGAGCGTTGCCTGTCAACTTTGAACCTCGAGACCCCCCCCCCCCCCCCCCTAAATTTTAACCCCTGGGCCCCCCCCCCCCCCAAGTCTTCATCGTTGTATTTATCTTCTGCGTATGTCGGTTTCGACTCCTACAAGAAGTCGACAGACTTCACCTGGCCGACACCAGGTAATCGATTTGACCAGAGATTCGTCGGATTCAATTCACAGGATCATGACTCCCCTGCGCCAACGTCCAGTTCCGCAGTCTCACTCGACGACTTCCTCAACATCTACGAATGATTCATCTACCGAGATCGTCTTTGACGAAGACGTCCAACACACTCCTATGACCCCAGGTACTCCTGTTGAGGACCTAGGACTGTCTCGAGATCCTTTCACAGAAGCCACGAGCTCAATTTTTCTTGCTCGGCCTTTCAGATCACCATCCCGAGGGATAACGCCTACTAAAAAGCAAGCATCATCAAAGAGCACGACTCGAGAGGCCGAGTATCGAGCGGTTCGCAGTAGACAGCTGCATTCGCGATCTGTGTCATCGACCACAAAATTGAGCCAATCGAAGTCAATCATTGACGACAGCAATCAGTCGTCGCCTTGTCCATCAGCGACCTCAGCTAGGAGGAGAGCTAGTTTGGGAACAACAACGCCAGTGAATAACAGGACTTCCTGCGAACGACGAAGAGCACCAGACTCAAATGTTAGTTACCCAGCGATTCCAGGACATTCTGAGTCCACGAGCGGTCACCTAGAGCTTCAGAACGTCGTCCGTGCTACAAAAGCATCTCCCACCACCAAGCATTTGACCGAGCCTCATCATATATCAGACCAGCCTTGTTCACAACAAGGCGATCCAGACGATGGTTTCCAGCAACCGAAATTCGACAAGTACAAACTTAAAAATGAAAAGCATCCCTTGAGCGACCGAGTGATAAATGGCAAGATTTACGAATATCTCAAGGGAAAACAAAAACCCAAACCTAAGGACGGAAATAACGACAAAGCGTGCAAGACTCGTCCATCGTACGGTGAAAGGCCAAAGCCGGGATGGGTCTATATAATTGAGTCTGATGAGCATGCTCCATGCCATGTCAAGATTGGCATAACCACACGTGAACCTGATTGGCGCCGGCGGCAATGGGAAGAGTGCAATATGAGTTTGGAACTTGTGACGGATATCGACAGAAATGCGTTTGATCATCATGCAATTGTCGAATCCCTCATTAAGTACGAGCTTCACAGATGCAGAAGAACATTCAAATGTGCTGCATGCCGGAAAGTACACGAGGAATGGTATGAAACCAATAGGACAAAAGCCATGGAACACATTGGAAAGTGGCGGGATTGGATAAAATCAAAGCAGCCGTTTGACAGAACTGGCATCTTGACACCCTACTGGGGCTGGAAAGTAAGGAGACTGCCAAAGATTCTGGACGATGTGGACTGGGACGTATGGAGAAATCCGAGTTGGCTCGATTATTGGGCCTACCAACAGGAATCGTTTGGTAATAATTATTACTTCTTCCTGAGAGACCATCTTTCTCGGAAAGATCTTACGTTTTGTATGGTTGGGGCTTTTATCTTGTTACTTTTGAATATGCGACTCGGAAAATTGGCAGTAGTATGGGGTATTCTGGGATTGGTAGCTCTATAAAATCGAGAGGAAGACATGCTTTTGCACTTTACCCGTCAGCCAGGCTGTGGCTCAAGACCAATTGGAAGGAGGGCTCGAACGCTCATATGTCAAGGATTTGGGATTCTGTGTCAAGTGACAGAATGCAGATAATTGGTAATCTGCAGAAAGTGACTCAGACACAAGACCGTCAAGACAAATTACTATGTTTGAAATTGAGATACGTGAATTTCGTTTGGACTTGAAGTCCAGGTCATGTCAGACGATTTGAAGCTGAAATAGGAAGGATCAACGAAGTATCACAAGAAAATATTTCTCGTCGCTTTCATCAAGACTTCTTTGAGTTACAGCTTCGACGACATCGAATCATAAGAACGAACGCACCAATACAAATACTTCTGAAAGACGCAGGATTACGCGCTCTGCGCCGTAGCTGCCAGCTTCGTCCATATATGCAGAAGTTGGCCGTCTCAGTCGCACATAAACTCTTGCATGACAGCGAGCTGCTAGTATTGGGTCAATGAAGATGTAAACCCCAAGACGTTCGCCCTTTCTAGACCCGCTATCAATATCCATGTCTCCTGTCTTGAAGATGACGAGTTGGCTACTGGAAGAAGCAGGCAGGCGGCGCGGGGAAGATACAGTGGTATCAGCAAACAATCGCGACGACTCTCAGAGGATCTCGAGATCTTGGCTAAGTTCCTTCACTTGGCAGATAAGCTCAGCGTAGCAATCAATCGCCCCGTTGCTAAGTTGGAATTGTTAGAGAAGGCCTGTACACTGGAAAATGATACACGGAGTACGCGGTTGAGGCATTTTTGTGTCGACTTGCTGATCCATTGAAAGTCCACCTTCAAAATGCACTGTAGACTGGACGTTTACGGCAGTGGTACGATATGCAATGCACCTCGGACGCAACTATAAGGCCGAAGAGTGGATTGAACAGTGCTGCGAGCTGGTCGATAGGTGGGTCACACGTGATGGTCGTTCTTCCCGCATATCAAGATCGAATTTGCTGCAGCCATCGACATCATTCCTATTTTCAACTACGTACCTCGTAGCAGATTTCCACTTTGAGCTCGGTACTCATTCCTTCGATCTATAAAAGACACGTTGGCTTGCATGTCAGGGCATGTAAGTTTCCCCGCAATGCCGGTCTACTAGCCGCAACGCTGACGAGGCTGAGAGAATCGAGGTGGCAAGATCTTCAGGATGCGAGACTGTTCTGGGCGCAAAGGAAGACAAGGGAAGCCTACATCATGAAGCAGATATGGTCTTATAACAAAGTTTGGCCTGGGAGCTAGGCAGTGAGAGTGGCGGTCAGAAGCCTTGAAACTTGGAAATCAGCATCAAGTGTTGTGGCGGTCAAAGAAGTCTATCATTGCTACAGAAACCATAGGTCGCTGGCCTTCAAGAAACTTGTTCGGGGTCAAATCGGAGACTGGGCGAATATTATTACGGGACGTTTCCTGTCTCTTTGCCGCGCGATACCTTGCTAGCTAGACTTCTCGCTCTTCTGACTAGTGTCATGCACGCGCCAGCCCTCATTATTAATAAGTTTTGGTGCGAAGTTTACTGAACTGGTTTGGGCCCAGTTGGAAATAAAAAGCAGCACTGATCTTTGCTACGAAAAGAACGGCCACTTGGCCTGGCGCGTCCAAAATCAGTGCCGCTTATTTGGATGCGGCGACTTAATGGCTGCCCCCTCCATTTTTATTATTGGGGCTTCGATCGTCCGAGGACCTGGACTCTGGGAGCCTGTCGGAGCCCGCGCCGAAAATAGCCCTTTTTAACACAAATGCAGATTTTGGGGTATCTTTCTTGTTCTGTTCTACTACTTTGCTTCTGCCTGGGTCCACCTCTTTAGAATTGATAGCGTCGACGAATTAGAGGTACTCTTGAAGGCCTTCACGTCTCTCGGGACCATCTGTCCCTTTCTTATATTGAACTATTAGACTTTCAGTAATCCTGACCAAAAGGTTAGCAGTTATTAGGGGTATAGTTCTGACTCGCTGAACAACTACAATGCTCTTTGGGATGGATTCGACGGTGAACACCAAGCCTCACCAGGTACGAACCAACACAATTCTCCGTTACTTTTCAGAAGTACCTCTGCTCTGCTTACCCCGATATGATGGAAGAAGCACTAGCATTGCTGCGGGAGTATCCTCTAGTCCCACCCCAGCCACTCCAACCACGCACTTGGACCAAGCTTGATTTACTACATTGAGCTCCACATTTGATAGCACGAGATCTCTGAAAGCAGAGGGAATGTAACCTATGCGGAGTGTTGACCTGGTTGTGTCGAATCTGGAAGTCGTACGCCGCATTCGCACTTCAGGGTTGTTGACGGGATCGGCAAGCTAGTAGCCAGGGCCACCAGGGCCTGCAAATTCGCAAATCCAGGGTTACCCCACCATTAATGCCCGCCCATTATAGGTGGAGGGGCGGTACTGTACTGGAGGATTGCTGCAGAACTGTACGTAGTAAGCGACGACGCACCTATCATTCGTTTCAATTCGGATGAACGAATTTATCAAGCATTGGGCAACGGCCACCACGCCGCTGTCTCATTCTTTCTTTAGTGCCCTTGAAATTTTCCATGGCTCCAAGAAGCTAGCACTTCTGGCTCCAAGTCACATCGGGCACCCTGCACATCATCTAAGACAAGGCCGTTATTCTGTGATTGACGTACTCGTTTCAACGCCGGCAATGCCGTTCTCTTCCTGCGGGCCACGGTATTATATTCACAATGCCCGATATTGCAGGGTGCCCCTTAAACGCCAGCTCGCCTGACTCCAAATTCCCCTTGTCATGTAAGTTAACAAACAGTATTGCAGATTTGAGCTTCACCGCCCCCCGGACACGGACCAACAGCCAGGCCATATATACAGATGTCTTGCACGCCTTGAAAGCAGCCTCACTGGGAACAGAAATAATTTAATCTCATTAACCGCGAAGAGACCCCCAGTATACATCTCGTAGTATACCTTTGCAATGGCACCAAGTCGATCTGACGATCAGGACTTCGAGTCCTACGAAGAACCGAAGGTCTCCTACGATATCAATGTGCCTTATAAACCACTCTCTGGCGAATATGAGCTTAGGACCAAGCAAAGGACTGAGTTTCCCGAATACTTGCCAGTATGGGAAAATGGACTCTGGTTCGATGACTTCCCAATATTCGAATACCATGATCCGGCCCTCCGAGCGGATAAGAGCAAACCACATCTTTTCACCGAAGGAGTGAAGGCCATCCCAATTACTCCAAAAATGGGCACGATCCTAACAGGTGTCAAACTTGAGAATCTCTCACAGGAAGCTAAAGATGAGATGGCTCTGCTAGTCTCAGAGCGAAAAGTCGTTGTTTGCCGAGAGCAGCTTGATTTCCTCAGCAAGGGACCAGCATTCCAGGTTGAATTCATGGAATACTTTGGGAAGCTTAGCCATCAGCCAGTCACAGGTGCTGTCAAAGGTTTTCCTCAATTCCACATTATCCACCGAGACGGCAACAAAGAGGAAATCGCAAACTTCTTCAAGCACAAGACGACCAGTACGATATGGCATCACGATGTGAGCTACGAAAGACAACCACCTGGATACATCATGCTCGGTATTCTGGCATGCCCAGATGTCGGCGGTGACACCGTCGTTGCAGATATGGCTGAAGCCTACAATCGTCTATCGCCAGCATTTCAAGCAATGATCGATCAGATGAAAGCCGTTCATACCTCGGAAAATCTGATTGGGATGGCCAAGAAATCAAAAGGCCAGGTTCGATGTGACCCAATCGACTCTGTCCACCCAGTCGTCCGGGTTCATCCGGTGACTGGTGAGAGAGCGATATTCCTTAACATGGAATGGCCCAAAGAGTACATTGGACTCAAAGACGAGGAGGCACAGGTTGTGGTGAAATATCTTGTGGACCATGTGCGGATGGGGCACGATTTTCAGGCAAGGATTCATTGGGAGAAGCATTCGGTGGTGATCTTTGATGGTAGAACGACGCTACGTAAGCGCTCGATCCCAACTTCTGCAGTAAAGTCAAGCTAATACTGTGCAGATACGGCAACAGTCGACTATGACAATGCTGAGCAAGCACGACATCTTTTCCGTCTTGCTGCGATGACTGAAGTTCCCGTGTCTGTTGCTGACGCTAAGCATGGGAATAAATGAAAAGCTAGCGATGGCGTTATTGGGTTTTGCTCCTTTTGGTAGGCGGAGTTCTTCATTTTGCAATATTCACGCAGTATTTAATATCCAAATGTAAGCCTTTATTACGAGAATGGGCAATTTTGAGCGCATTACGAGCCGGGCACACAAGGAATCGATGAACAGGCTGTCTTCTGCATTTCACATGTTTACAGTCTCTTCCATAGCAGCATTGTCACAACTCATTATGATCAATCTTCTCGCCTGATTGAATGAACCCCGCATACCTCATGACCCCTCCTGCCGCCTCACTTTCTTTTGGCCACAGCAGCATGATCGACTGACGAATCTCGTCCCGAAGATTCGGTCATCCATCTATCGCACTGCATTCCAAGGATTATTTGTTGCTCTGGAACGGCAGATACCACCTCGTTACTGTGTTCTGGAAGTTCCAGCCAAAGAATCCGACAAATTGCCACGTGCGTTCATGTATGTGTTGTCAAATTACCCGATATAGATGGTTAGAATCCGAAAAGGAGGTCAGAAATAAGCCTCCGCATCAAATACTCGTTGTCATGAACGTCTAGAATCAGATAACGGATGACATTGTGCCATTTTCTTGCAGTTAAATGCACGTCGAATTCTCTAAGATGCCACATCAAAGTACTTCATATTCTGTGCCATGATCGTGCATGGGAGGAAGAACCTACTCGAGACTTTGTCAATGAAAAGTACAATACAGCCCCCAAACTCTTCATTAAGGCTACGTGCTCGATTCCTCTTCCGGCCAAGGATTATACCCGAACATCCCTTTCGGATTCACGAGTCGAGTGTGTTTCCCCTCTGTTGCCTTGTTCACGGCCTCGAACTCCTCGTCACTCAGCTCAATGAGTTCAAAATTGCTCTTGATCCGAGCCTCATTCGCACTCTTTGGCAGAACAGCATAGCCTCTCCTTATGCCCCATGCAATAAGCACCTGCGCTAGCGTTGCATTCTTTTTCTCGGCCAGAGCAGTGAGTTCCTTGCTTCCAGAGACCTTGGTCCCTATCTTGCCAAGAGGCGAATATGCGGAGGGCAGAATGTTGTGAGAAAAGCAGAAGTCGATGAGTACCGTGTTGGGGAAGAAAGGTTGTATTTCAACTTGGTTGATGGCGGGAGGGATCTCTGCGTACTGGAGCATATTTTCCAGCTGCGGGATCTTCCAGTTGGAGACGCCTATTGATCGGGCTTTACCGGCCCTGAAAGCTTTCTCCATCGCTCGCCAGGTTGGCTCTAGATTGTCTGTGAGAGCCTTCTTGATGATGAACTAGAGAAGTCTTAGCAAACTTTCGGAAAGCTGTACCAAACCTGGGGTCTTACTTTGCCATCGGCTCCTAATTTTACTTTGTTGCCTTCGGTCTTCTCAGCAGCAAATGGCCAGTGGATCAAGAATGCGTCCACGTATTCGAGGCCTAAGTTTTCCAAGGAGTTGTTCAGGCTCCATTCTACATCTTCGGGCTCAAGAAGATGCGGCCAAACTTTAGTTGTGATGAATATATCATCCCGCTTGACGCTAGGATTTTTCGAGAGCCATTCTCGAAGCCCGGAGCCAACTTCATCTTCGTTTTCGTAACTTTAAAGCCGTCAGATTGAGACCCCAATTCAGCAAATCGGATATACTTACTACCATGCACAGTCGATATGTCTGTACCCCGCATTGAGTGCCAGTATGACCGCATTATGCGTTTCGCCTTTCACAAGCTGGTTGCTGTAAGTTCCGAACCCCAAAGCGGGTATCTTTACCCCGTTGTACAACGAAAGTCTCGGTACTGTCTTGCCCATGGCGAACATAAAGTCCCGAGTTCTGTAAGGGAACGGGTGAGAATGTACGACGTGGATGCTTGATGGTGTATTAGCGCCCACGTAGTCCCCTGTCCGGCGTATGCATGTGCCGGGATACAGGACCGAGGAACCCTATCTAGAGAATGTCATAGCGAGTTACTTGGGGAGATCATCCGGATTTCATTGGAAAAATACCGAATTCAGAACTGACATATGCGTGTCGGAACTATACTTGATGTATTAGGATGGCCGTTGTTCAAAGGCAGGAACAGCCCTAGTTTTGAAGATTAGACGAAGAGAACCAACTCCTATTGTGTGGCAGCGACATGATGCATGAAGACGATAAAAATGTACAATCATTTTACGTGTGCCTTTGGTTATCAAGCTGCAACATCGTGGCCGAAGTACGAAGTTTTGATGCTTGACCTTGGGCGAATTATCCAAGTCGACTAGCTTGGCTCCTTGCCTCCGAAGGGTTCGAAGTATCCGCCTGATGGAATACTGGATTACTCTCTATGAGAATACATCCGAATCCGATTTCGAACACTCTCAGATGTTTGAAGTGGCTCTTCAAGGCTAATCCAGCTCAAGAGGCAGGATCACCATGCCGCCCTCCACACTCAAATTTCCCATCCCCAAACCACAAGAGTCTTTCAAAATCATCGTTCAAAGGCTCTGCCAGCTCCCGTCTCTCCCCCCTTCTGTCCTAACAACCATCAAAATCCCTCCTCCAGCAACCGCACCACTCGTCGCAGCCACCAGCGCAATGCCCGCAATATTCGGCCTGAACAAGCCCTTCTGCAACAGCTTCAAACTAGAAAAATACCTTAGCGTCCCATAACTCAGACACCCAGCACCGCTCCCAACCAACGCAGCAGAAGGCAGCTTCAGATCTCCGTGATCGTGCTTGAGAGCTGGAGACAGAGCTTCGAGGGCGTCCAGCTTAGCGAGTGCTACGCCTAGAGCTACGAAGCCGAGACCGGTGCGCGTCCAGGAGAGGAAGGTGCGCTCGTTTGCTAGGTGGTCGCGGGCTACGGAGCCGGTGTTGGATATGGGTGTTGCGGAGAGAAGTTTGTGGATACGGGACATTGTTGGGGTTGCAATTGTGAGGGTTGCTTGGTACAGTACCAGATTCCAAGGTTGGAGGGAAGCTGCGCCAGAGAGGATAATTTGGCCTCGAGAATAAACGTCTATCAACTACACAATAAAGGATGGGAAGATATTAAGAAAGGAAAGTTTCGAAATATAAAGATTCCGAATTTGATCGATGATGAAGGAGAAAAAGAAATCAAGGTAAAATAGACCAGATAAGCCTATTCACGTGAGTGGCTTTACCGCCCACGTGATTATCCTCGATCAAAAGAAAGGGGAGAATATGGCCTTGAAGGTTAGGCTAGCACTGATTTACAGGCAAGTCCTCGAAGGCTAAATAGAAATATTGAGAATTGTTTTGTTCCTTTGTCATCTCAAAAATACCCCTGGAATGATTCACTGACTCATCCCTCACCCGTCACTTCGCTCAAATCACTTCATTCCCGAATTATCAAACCCTACAAAAATCCCAGCAAGAATAAAATAAAAGATTTAAACATCATGGCCACTCCGCAGTCCCCACCACCCTTCACAATTCGCCAAGCATCAACCCCAGAAGACCTATCCTCAATCCGGCACCTCTTCACCTCCTATGCAACCTGGCTCGACCTAGACCTAACATTCCAAAACTTCGCATCCGAACTATCTTCCCTTGTATGGATATTCATCGAGTCTTCTATTTCTTTTATTTCTTCTTCCACTTCACGAATCTCATGTCACTTTGTAATCTCTCAAAACTGCTGAGACATTCATTAAATGCCACTTTCTTTCTTAACCAGAAAATACTAACACCCAAACCCCCAAAGCCAGGTCTCTACACCGCCCCAACCGGCACTCTCCTCCTGGCCCTCTCCCCCACCTCCTCGCCAATCGGCTGCGTCGCTCTCCGACCTTTACCATCTGCACCACCAAACTCAGGGATCTGTGAGATGAAGCGTCTATTCTTGACTGAAAGCAGTAGGGGATTGGGAATTGGCAGAGCGCTGGTGGAGAAAGTGGTTGAGGAGGCAAGGAGACTGGGGTATACGGAGATCAAACTTGATACGCTCCCGAGGATGGTGGGGGCGAGGAAATTGTATGAGAGTGTGGGGTTCGGGGAGTGTGAGAGGTATTATGAGACGCCGCTCGAGGGGACGGTGTTTTTGGGGTTGAAGTTGGGTTGAGAGGAGAGGAATGGGGTCAGGGAATAGGTGTTGGAGAAGTGAGGTGAGGTGAGGATTGGAGTGAAAAGGCGAAAGTATCTCACTTCTCGGGATTGAAGCGCGAGCCATCACACAGCAACATTAGAATAGACCTCAATATACTGTCTAGGGCTTTAAATATGTTCTCTATATACAGCCGTAACTCGTAATCCTATTTTCCATGACGCCACTGGAGCGCCCACTTGCAATCCCGCTCACTCCCAATTCCTAACACCTTCATATGCATCATTATTCTCTACGCTGTCTAACTAAGATCAAATCCAGCGCCCGAGTTAACAGCATATAGAAGCTTGGTCCGTAAAATCTTCGCTGTTGAGTACATCGGGAGCTTCAATAAGTTGACGCACGTACTTGTGCTTGGTAATCGCTCCTCGTCACTCCCGGCATCTCTAATACTGAATCGAGGGTGGAGTTGTGAAAAGCCAAGTAGTGGTGCCCTTGGCGTTGAAGTGACGTATTTTAAAACCTTTCGTCGATCCGAGTCGTCCAATTCTTTCATCACCTTCCAGAACATCCGTACCGTTGGATGCTCGAGTCCATCATCACCGATTACATAGACGCCGCCATACTCAGTGTTCCGTCGCAGGTCTTCGATGTCGATCTGGGATGAAGCACCGCCAACGAGGGTCTGCAATTCAGATTGATTAAACATCGATAGCCATGATGGCTTGATGATTTCACCCAGACCCTTCAGGAAAGCTTGTGTTTGCAGCTTCGGCTGTTCGTACAGTCGATGTCGCGCCACATAAGAGACATACAAGGGCCGGTTCTCGTTGGTGACTGGTGTATTTGATCCATTCGGCATCAATTCTCTTGTAATTGTTTCCGTGGGCTCTCTGGGCATTGACACCGTATCTGTGATTGTGAAGTCAAGAGAGAAGTCTTCGACATTTCCAGGATAGTTCTTGAGCTTTAGCAACCCTTGGTAGAGGCTTTCGTCGAGATCTCGGAGATCATTAATGCTAGGGCGATATCCCGATTCTGAGCCGGCGGCTCCTGAAGCAGCCCATTTGCGAAGGAAGAAGCCTGCGAAGCCCACGTCGATGAGGATTCCTTCGTAGAGGCATTTGCCCACAATCCGACCCAAGAATTCGTAGCGTCTCAGTATCTCCGTAATATTCTCCCGCCATTCTGATGAGGCCGTCGTAAGTCCAACCTTCCTCATCCATTCTTTCCGCTCATCGAGTGCAGCAGGATTTGGATAGAGTAAGTTCTGATCATTTGAAATGAACCAATTCGGTCCATCCTCTCCTCGAAGCGATTCGTTTGTGACGCTGGTGAGGAATTCCTTAGTAACTCCCCCTCCGTCAATTCCAGCCTCAACAGTATCGAATTGATCCACAAAGGTGATTTGGATGGGCTCTTTCAAACCGTCACCAAGATCATAGAATTGCTCATATGCATCGTCAAACACTTGATCTCTCCTGATTTTGGCATGATGTCGACCGAGAAGCTCATTGCCAGACGTCCGACGTCTCGCCATGTGAGATTGATTCATCACCGCCATTCGCCACGCATCAGGATCTACAATGCCGTCGCGCCTGCGTGTTTGGTCGAGAAGGACGAACTGCCGAAATATTTGGACGCGAGTCTCAAACGGAATGACAAACGGCATATTCTGCAGTACCTCAAGCCTTGGCCCCACAGCCGCCAGCACTTTCTGCCGAGCAGCCTTTTGTTGCTGCTTTCTCAGATGCTCGATCTGGACAGCCCTTCGCGTTCTCCCCATCCCCACTAATCCCAAGTCACGTCGCGACCCAAAAGCATCCTCTTCGTCTTCTGGAATGTCATCCTCCTCCTCCTCTTCACCCACCTCATGCTGTCGCTCCTCTTCCATGACTACAGCGGGAATGAAACCCTCCATATCAAATCGAGATGTCATGAGCCAATGACCTTTCGGTAAGAATTGACGTCTGGAGTCTCTCTCGTAAAGCATCCGCATGACCCCTGTGACTATAGTCCTTACATAGTTGAAAGTCATGCCAGCAATTCCTGCGAAAGGCCGAAGTGCGGTACGCTTGCCATCCTCTTCAGGTTTCTGGGTTTGGAAAAGTGAGGAGCTTGTCGGCGTGCCGAAATACGCGCCTAGGCCTCCGTTGATCGTATGCTGGTCATCGTTGGACAATTCGCCAGCGTTGTAGTAAGTTGTAAAGGCTAAGTTTTTCAGGAAGATTGTAAGTTGTTTGACATCGTCAATTGGCAGCGCGCTTGCACGGGCTTGAGATACTTGTTCAACGGCTTTGCCAAAGCTAGATTCACTGGCACTGAAGAACTCGTCGTCGTCCGTAAATCTGAGAACAAAAGTGTAGAGCTCGAGAAAAAGAAGAACGGTTCGCCATTCTCGATCTTGCACCACGTTGTTCGATGATTGCTGTCGCGTCTGAGGTCGTAAGATCGTCAAAGCAGCTTTCGAGTCAGCTCTGATAGCAACGTAAATATTCGTGGAAATCATGGCTTGCCAGAAGAACTTCAAAGCAGGGATCTGGACACCGTTTGACGTCGTTATAGATCCAAGGTACAACCACATTCGAATTTCGTCTCCACGACGCGGAAATATCCTCAGGAGAGTGAGAGCGTAACTTGCAAGCAAGCTAGCATCCTCTTCGCCAGCTGCAGAAGCCTTTGCATAGTCAATATTGAACTTGGCTAGCAAACCAGTAATGCTCGTTCTATTGACCAAGGATAGAAGTTCAGTCTTTACGAAAGACGGCAAAGGAGGAATGACATCTTTCTCGGCCTCTCCATCAAGAGTTTCTTGCATAGACTCAGGATCTGCAGCGTCGATTCTGCCAACGATTTCTGATGCACAATTTGACAGTTGAATCGATAATGCTCTCAGGAAATTCGGCTCCTGGCTGTCTCGCTGTTGTAGCCGATTCAAGGAGATGAAATGAGCAAGAAGCCAAAGGCTATTATCGTTTTCCACCTGAATGCCCGAGTCCAGAGACAATGCACGGACCAAAGCCGCGGAGACCAAGCCGATGTTGACCATGACTGCTAACTCTTTCAAACTCCCTAGCATGCTGGCCAAGTTCGGTGTTGTCAAGAAATATAATGCGAACGCTGCATGTGCATCCAGAAGGGTGTCCTCTGACGGCATGTCAGTTCTGACCAGAATAAGACATTTAGTTGCTAAGTACTCACCATTCTTATCCAAATCATTTTGTTTGGCTAGAGGTATTCGGATTGCGGTCAAAACCAGATTTCTATCAATATTTTCGGTATTCGTTTTCGTGCAGAGTGACGAGAGGAAAGAGTAGTATGCTCGAGAGATCTGCGAGAAAGCCTCTGGTTGTTGATTGATGATGGCGATGAGGAGCTGTAGAAGAGTAGGGGGACATTGAGGGGCAGAACTGTATATGTACTTAGCATTTGGGGTCCAGCTGAGGATGGCACGACTTACAATCGCAGAGCCTCCAGAGTAATGCTCGCCAATCGCAGAAGCTGTGACTGAACTTCTGGACGAGCGAGAAAGGCTTCATACCCCGCATGAGATACTCTCAGGCTCAGATCTATCAGTCTATCCAAATCATCTTGCCGCCGTATGCTAAAGAATGTTATGATAAGCCGCAACTGCTCTGCCAGTATGGACTCTGTTCCCAACGTCTGCTGTGTCGTGCTTGTTTCATCCCATGCCTTCCTCCGCGCGTCTGCAAGCTCTCTCCTAACTTTATGGCCCCGCCATGTTCGTTGTATTCGTTTGGAAGCGTTCAGACGCTCGCGCTCTTGTTGGCGTTGCTGTCTCTCCTGCTGGGCATTGGCAACGGTCTTTTGGGTTCCGGAGGCAGAGGGTGACCAAGTGCTCGCCGCAAATGGATTCAGATTTTGGCCTGAAAGATTGACCTGGCGGGGTCGACGGGAGCTGCCACTGAAAGTTTGGAACATCTCGAATAGATGTTCTGCCTCTTTTGGTGATGGTCGTGCTTTGCCTGTGACTTATCTCGGCAGAGCAAGAGACATGCCGGGGAGGCTTCGAAGCTGCAGCAAGAAGAGGGTGGCGGATCCTCTGAGAATGTTTTTGTTGCAGAAACTAGAATTTCTTTTTGGCCGTCTTCTATGAGTTTCTTCGGGGATTATTATGGTGGTAAGATGTGAAGGTGAAGGCGAATGCGAATGCAGATGCAGCCTGATGCTTTGGATTACTGTACGGTCCGTGCTATGATCTATCGAGCTGCGTTACCGTGTACTGCGTACTAGCGCGGCCGACATCGACAGCCTTCCGGGCCGCTTGGAAGCTGAATCAACAGAGGGCGGGGCGGGGCGGGGCGGAGCGGGACGGGACGGGGCATGGAAGAGCCAATCAGCATGTCATTGAGATAGAGAAATAGCGGCACTCATTTTGCACCAAAACATGGAGAATTGACGGATGCCGCTTTAACGTCCACCGCCCTACCGCTTCTGCCTCACCGCCTTGGGCCACAGTCGAAGTTCGAAGCCTTGCAAAACGGCGCCTTCCCGCTTTGGGCCTGGTGGGCCGGGCCACAAAATTTCATGAGATCTTTCTTTGTCTGTCGCGATTTCTTCGATCCCTTCCCCTTCCTCTCCTCCAACCCACAATCCCACAACAATATCTGACCTGCGGCAAAAGTACGATTCTTCGTGCTTTTTCGTTCTTCTTCACCCTCTTCTTTTAGAAAACCCCTCGTCCTCGAGGCAAAAAAAACTCAGAAAATCCCAGAAAACCTTCACATCGCGATCGATTCTCGTCGACCGCTACCTCATCTTCTCCATCCCCCCCAAGCCCACCGCCCGCCGCCCACTGCGTATTTGTGCCTTTGTGCCTCGACCGTCCAACGACCTTCGCCTGCACATCGTCCTTCTTTCAGTTCTGTACGGAACCTTAGTCTGCGCGTGTACCTTTCCCACAAAGACATCTCGACGTAAAGTAAGCCACGCGCTCATTTCATTCACCCATCACTCCTGGCACGTCGATACCATTCACACACTCACTCTCCGCCTACAAATCTGCGAGACTGAAACCAGCCACCATTTACCCTACCATTTACAACATTGTTACCCAAACTAACAACTCCATTAGCATACTCAAGATGTCTGCTGCTACCACTTCCCCCGCTGTCGACCAGCTGGCCTCCGACCTCAACAAGACCTCCTTGAACGGCGGCGATGCAAACGGTGCAACTACCCTCAACACCGATGTCTCCAACGTCGGCTCCGAGGATCCTGACACCGCTGGACCAACCCCAAGCTCTGCTGCTCCCCACCCGCAAGCCTCTGCTTCTCTCTACGTCGGCGAACTCGATCCCTCCGTCACTGAGGCCATGCTTTTCGAGCTCTTCTCCCAGATTGGATCTGTCGCCTCTATCCGTGTCTGCCGTGATGCCGTGACTCGCCGCTCCCTTGGATACGCCTATGTCAACTACAACACCACCGCCGATGGCGAGAAAGCTCTCGAGGAGTTGAACTACACTCTCATCAAGGGCCGTCCCTGCCGTATCATGTGGTCCCAGCGTGATCCTGCTCTCCGAAAGACTGGCCAAGGCAATGTCTTCATCAAGAACTTGGACACTGCTATTGACAACAAGGCCCTTCACGATACCTTTGCTGCTTTCGGAAACATCTTGAGCTGCAAGGTTGCTCAGGATGAATCTGGAGCCTCCAAGGGTTACGGATTCGTTCATTATGAGACCGATGAGGCTGCTAGCCAAGCTATCAAGCATGTCAATGGTATGCTTTTGAACGAGAAGAAGGTTTTCGTTGGCCACCATATCCCTAAGAAGGATCGCCAGAGCAAGTTCGAGGAGATGAAGGCAAACTTCACAAATATCTATGTCAAGAATATCCCTACTGAGGTTACTGACGAGGAGTTCCGTGAATTGTTTGAAAAGTTCGGTGATGTTACATCTGCGTCGCTCGCTCGTGACCAGGAGAGCGGCAAGAGCCGTGGATTTGGTTTCGTCAACTTCATCAACCACGAGCACGCTGCGACCGCAGTCGATGAGTTGAACGGAAAGGATTTCAAGGGTCAAGATCTCTATGTTGGTCGGGCGCAAAAAAAGCATGAGCGTGAGGAGGAGCTTCGCAAATCCTACGAGGCTGCGCGCATTGAGAAGGCATCGAAGTACCAGGGGGTCAATCTTTATGTAAAGAACCTCGATGATGAAGTCGATGATGAGAAGCTTCGTGAACTGTTCGCACCTTTTGGGGCCATCACCTCGGCTAAGGTCATGCGTGACTCTGCTGCAGAGACTGCTGAGGCTGAGAAGAAAGAAGAGGAGAAGAACAAGGAGAACAAGAAGGAGGGAGAGACCGAAGCCGAGACTGAGGAAGATGCCGAGAAGAAAGAAGCCTCCAAGGCCGAGAAGCGTACTTTGGGCAAGAGCAAGGGTTTCGGATTCGTCTGCTTCAACAACCCTGATGAGGCCACCAAGGCAGTCGCCGACATGAATCAACGCATGGTCAACAACAAGCCACTTTACGTTGCTTTGGCCCAGCGCAAGGATGTCCGCAAGAGCCAGTTGGAGGCCAGCATCCAAGCTCGCAACCAAATCCGCATGCAGCAAGCCGCCGCTGCTGCAGGTATGCCACAACAATACATGCAAGCTCCCATGTTCTACCCTCCCGGTCAGCAACCCGGCTTCATCCCACAGGCTGGTGGACGAGGCATGCCTTTTGCCCCTCAGCCTGGCATGCCCCTCCCTGGTGCTCAAGGTGGTCGTCCCGGACAATTTGGAGCTGGTTTCCCACCACAAGGTGGTCGCGGTGGCCCAGGCCCTCAGGGGATCCCTCCCAACATGTACGGTATCCCTGGTCAATTCCCTGGTGCAGCTCCTTATCAGCAAAATAACCCCCAATTCATTGCTGCCATGCAACAAGCTCAGCAAGCTGCTACTTTGATGGGCGGTCGCGGTGGAGGACCAGGCGCTCGTGGACCAATGCAAGGCATCCCCGGTATGCCACCCAATATGGGTCTTCAGGGTGTTGGCGGACAACCTGGTTTCCCTCAGGGTGCTAGACAAGCTGGTATTGGTGGACGTGGTGGTGCTCAAGGAGGTCGTCCTGGACAGTTCCAAAGCGGTTTCCCACCTCAAGCTGGCCGTGGCATGCCTCCTCAGATGCCTGGTATGGCCGTTGGCCCTGAGGGTCTTGGAGGTGTTTCCGCTCTGCAGACCCAGCTTGCAGCTGTTCCCCCACAGCAACAGAAGCAGCTTCTTGGCGAGGCGCTCTTCCCCAAGATTCAGGTCATGCAACCGGAATTGGCAGGAAAGATCACCGGTATGCTCTTGGAGATGGAGAACCCCGAGTTGGTCAATCTGTAAGTTTTTAGCGTTCGCTACGTCCTATAATTACTAACAATCGCTAGTATTGAGGATGATTCTGCTCTCCGTGCCAAGGTTGACGAGGCTCTCAACGTCTACGACGAGTACGTGAAGAACAACAAGGGTGCAGATGGAGAGGGCGAGGGTGGAGAGGCTCAGGAGGGCGAGAAAGCTGAAGAGAAGGCTTAATTGCCCACTCTTTTCGGAACATACGATACCCAATTCTCCTTCCTTTCGAGTAATAACCCCTCTGCACATTTCACATATTGTCTCTCAATCGGCTACAGCGGCAACGGGCCCGGAAAAGTTTTGCACTCTTTGACTTCGATGGCGGCATTCTTCGATAATCGGATTGATCAGCTGTCTGCTCTACTCCTGCTTTGGGAACTCGCTAGCTTCTTATATTTTCCTTATTATCGGATAAACCCCCTTCAATGGACTATTCGAGACATGTACTCATAGACTACCTTTTTGTGTCGCATTTGCAAGCCCCAATAGCTTTTTGCAAATGCCCTTTTTCGGCCCACACTTTCACATCGGTTTGCGGGAATGGGCTGGAAACTGGCACAACTATGGCTTTTCGATGTCAATTTCATTTGCATGCTTTCTGAGGCAAGGGGCGAATATGGAAGGTTTTTTTGATGCTCCCTGGTGGTTTACCGTCGGGGTTTGTCGTCTGGGCTTGACATTTGGGGTCTGCGCTGATGGGGTTGTGAACTAGAGTAGGAACAATACAAAAAACATTGCAAAATTATCTTATACTTTCCCATTTTGAGTGAGTGAAAAACATTGTGGCATTCCCTCAACACATAATCCCTGCACTGAAATTGCAAACCCAACTGAATTGTGCAGTTTCCACCGGGCCTTTACTTTTCTTCAATGTTTGCCTCAATGAAACAGCCATGATCCCAGTGCATCACTCACTGCATTCGTGTTATTTTAGCGTTGCGCAAGTCTAAGGTACCCCTGGATTTCAACCCTCACCTTTCATTGGCGGCAAAATCTCCCCCGCACTCCCCTCTTCATTCTCTCCACCTCCCACTTTGTCCCATCTGCTTCCCGGCATCGCAATCTCGCAGCCACTGGAACATATTTCTGCCGGTCAAGCTTTCGGGACGGCGTGCAGGGAGGGGAAGCTTCGACATGGGTGTTTACGTGGGGCAATTTTTCCGCTGCTGGTTAGGTATAGTAGTGGGGTTGTAATTTTGGGAAAGGGTTGTTTATGAAGTTATGATTCTCTTTTTTTTTGTTTCATTTTCCGTGATTCAGTTGAGAGCAAGATGATGAAGTCCTTGAATTTAGGCCTTTTGCTTGCGGTTTTGGTTTTTGGGGTTTGGGGTTGGGATATTGGGAATGAGCATGATCGACATAGCTGTCAGGCCCGTACGAGGAATCCGCTGGAGGGATGCGGTGGGAAGACTTTGTTCGTGAATGCTGCGGGTAATGGAACTGCGTTTAGGACTGTGCAATCTGGTAAGTTTCTCATGTCAGAAAAGCAGGGTTAGATGTTAACAAGAGCACAGCTGTTGCTTCTTTGCCGAACAATACTGGTAAGAGAGGTCCCTGTGCCTAAGTCAGGAAACTTCTGTTAATCGATGGCAGATACGTACACGATCCTCATTGCTTCTGGCAACTATACCGAGCAAGTCAACGTCACGAGACGAGGACCAACGTACCTCCTGGGCCAGACATCTCATCCTAAGAATCAGTCTTACAATATCGTGAATATCATTTGGGCTGCAATAGCGGGAACAGGAGACAATGCCTACTCCAGCACGCTGACTGTAGCGCCGAATCTCAATGCTTCTCTGACTGGAAGTGGGCCTACTGGCTTTGCTGTGCCTCCTGAAACTCCGTTTGGATGTGTGGATTTCAGGACATATAATTTGAACTTCATCAATGATTATGCTCCTTATTGTGAGTCTATCACCCTGAAGATGCCTGGAGGGTGATACTGGCTAACAATAAATAGCCGTTAGCCCGTCCCTAGCATTGAGTATAAGCTACGCCAATGGAGGCTTCTACTACACTGGTTTCTACAGCTACCAAGACACCGTATCTCCCCTCCCCACTTTCCACAACTCATATCTAATCAAACCAGATATACGTCGGCAAACTTGGCAATGCCTATTTCAAGCACGGCGAGGTAGCAGGTCAAACCGACTTCTTCTACGGCTTCGGCACAGCATGGGTCGAAAAAACATCTATCGCACTTCGTTCTTGCGGCGGCGGCATCACGGCATGGAAAGGCACCAATACGACATTTGAGAATAAATATGGTGTTTACATTGTAGATTCCAACGTTCACGCTGCAAATTCCTCTCTTAACGTCGTGGGCAAATGCCCCCTCGGTCGACCATGGGTTCGTTTTCCTCCTCTTCCATCCCACGGGAATACTAACGGGAAGAAGAACGTGCAAATGCGCGCCATCTTCGCAAGGACATATCTAGACAACTCGATTCTGTCAACGGGCTACATAGACTGGAATCCGGCACGGTACACTCCCAATTTGACGCTGCAAGCAGAATACAAGAATTTTGGGCCTGGGTATAATGCTACAGGACGAGCGATTGCGAGATTTGATGTCCAGTTGACCGATAGGCAGTGGGCGGAGTACAGTAGCCCGGGGGAGGTGTTCCAAACGCCTGAGGGGAGGTTTGGGAATACACGATGGATTGATTGGAGCGTTTGAGTTGAGCCAAGGGAGGATACTCTAGAAATATATATGTAAGATCTGGCAATCCTTTTTCACTAGACCTATCTTTTCGTTTGCTTTCAAAAGTCTGCCAAAATTTTCAGTATCGTTTGAAAAGAGTTCGGGGTGCTCCTCAGCGAGCTCAAAAGTAAGTCCTTGCTCAATTCCGAAAATAGCAGCATTGGTCGTGAAGGACCACTAACGTGGTACAATTTTGAGAAACTAATAGAAGGAAGCCCTGATTATAGCTTGAGACCTTGATATAGATCGTGGTGCAATGCTTCATTAAATACTAAAATACAATCAGAGCTTGCTTGCAGGCGCAATCAATGCAGAAGCAGTGCTCAAAGTTTCCTCGGCTTCCCGCTCAATGCGAGTAACCAACTCGGCACAAGTTGGGATGTCATGAATAAGGCCGATGACCTGGCCCGCAGTCCAGACCTATAGGTTTGTGAGCACAGCATCATAGAAATGCGAAGAAGAACTTACACCAAAATCAGGGTCACCATTGAGGAACACCTGTCTACCCCTCTGACCACTGACGAACGGCTGAATTTCCTCAAACTTTCCAGTTTTGCTTTCTGTCTCAATTTTGACAGCCTCTTCAGTAACTTTGTTCCTGTACAACCGGCTGGTATTTGTCCATCTTCTCATCACAAGCTGTGTGTCGGTCTCCTGGGCCTTGACAATCGAATTCTTGATATTGTTATGGATGGGCGCCTCAACGGTGCACATGAATCGAGTCCCCATGTTGATGCCCTCAGCTCCCAAGCTCAGAGCAGCAGCGAGTCCTTGCCCGTCTGCAAAGCCTCCAGAGGCAATGAAAGGTACCTTAAGAGACTGTCGTGCTCGACTGAGGAGAATGAGATTCGTGATGTCGGTTTCACCAACATGGCCAGCACACTCGAAGCCATCAATGCTCAAGAAATCCACACCAAGATTGACAGCACTCTGTGCGTGTCTTATAGTAGTACACTTGTGGAGAATAATTGTACCCACGGCCTTGAGCTTCTTTATGATGGGTCCGGGACTGTTTCCGGCAGTCTCGACAATTTTGACACCCTCATCGATGACCACTTGTGCATATGCGCCGTAGTCTGGTGGGTTGATAGAGGGGAGGAGGGTGATATTCACGCCGAAGGGCTTGCTGGTCATCGTCCTGCATTTTCGGATTTCTTTTCGCAGGTCTTCGGGAGTCGGTTGGGTAAGTGCTGTGAGGATGCCCAGTCCACCTGCGTTGCTGACCGCAGATGCCAGTTCAGCATATCCCACCCATTGCATCCCACCTTGGACAATGGGGACTGTGAATCAGAGTTAGTCTTGTCGGATGCGCGGATTGGGAATTCCGGTGTAACTAACCCTTGATGCCCAGAGCTCTGGTAAGCTTGGTATTGAACGGCATGTTGTGTATCTGTCAAGAAATGAAGTGTTGGCCGGATTAAGAAGGAGGAAATCTATTCTATCAGTATCTGCCTTTGGTCGTCTATTGTGTATGCGTCAATGTTCTGGAAAATTTTGGTGTTCGTGGTGCTTTGTGATATTGTGTATTAGTTGCACTGTCGGCTGACCCCACACTCAGGGACCAACTGCCGCAATGCCGAGGCACGGCTTCTGTACAGTAGCTGAAGATCATCCTTCTCACCCTGGCTCGTGAATATGGCGTGCCCATGCCATCAATTCGAATTTCTAGGCCACAATAAACAACAGCAAATATCTAGATATTAATACGAAAAGGATATTCAAATTTTCCAAGTCAGCTTCTACAAATCACCCACCAGGACTCTTTTTGTGTCATCAGTAGTTTTGTTGTTGTGGAGTCGAAAATTTTCAGAATTGCTTACAACGCGAGCCTGGCTCGGCAGTCCTGGCCGACAGTACTAGGTACGAAGTAATAACAAACCTTCTCCTAATAGCAACTCTACTAGAATATAGAGCAACAGCAACTGCTTTGTTGGAGATCTCGAGAGTCTTTGTACGAAGAATTCAATTCAATCACGTGTGTCCTATAATAATCACCCCCCAGGCAGTATTGAGGATATTCAGGTCCAGGCCCATGTGAGGCACAGAATACGTCGACGTCGTTCCTGGCCCGACGGACACCTCCCCCACCCAAGACCGGCTCAAATCACTTGCATATCCTCCTGCTGTCATACCATAGGCTCAATTCTGTCTTACGCCCTGCTGGATCCTGTACTACTTGGGCAGCAATACTCTATCGATGCGTTGGTCGTAAGCAAGGCTGTTTAAGACGCAGCAGCAAGGCTGCTATTTACGACTTGGCCTCCTCTCGAGTTGCCACGCACTCCATATTACCATTTTGTTTGATAGCCCGGCATCCCTCGATAATTGAATCCTGTGTATCTTTGGCGCTCATCGCTTTTAAAGGATCCTGATGCTAGAAACTTCTTGGGTTGACATCTGGTGCCTCCTTGGGACCACGGGTGGGCATGATCCGAGAGGTCCTTCATAGTTCTATCCCATCGGATTCAAGCAAGCTGGATAGCTACCTGATGATTCTCACAATTTTGCTCTCATCTGACAGCGCCTGCCTATTTCTGAGACAGTAAGATCAGTCCATCTGGCTTGCGCGTTTGTATGGCGTCTTTATCATCTTCGGCTTCCTGGGAGGACCATGCAATAGTGGCCAGATCCTAGAATCAAACAGTCCCGAACGTTTTACTTCTCGATCCGAGTCGATCGGCATGTCTCTCCCAGTCCGTCGGTTTCTCTGCTTGCAGATTGGGAAGCGGTGAAGCACCACGCTGGTCACGATGGCAATGGCGACTTCTTAAGATGGAGACCTGGGTCGCAGGGCTGATCATTGTATGGTACCTGTACATTGGTACTTCCCCAGGTCACCAGGCAACGAAGGAATTCTCCGCGTTAGCAGCAGAATTGCCTCGAATCAAGGAGCTTCCCTTGAGGGTTACTCGCAGCTCGTCGTATAAATGTGCTGTAGCCACCCGTCCCTGCAGTGTAGCTTCATCGACGTCTCGGAAATTCACATTAGTCTGAGTAACAGATCTTGATTCCAGAATTCTTTAGACATCGTTGCAGGATCGAAGATTCGGTTCAACCTATCACAACGTGCTAGAGTTCGATTTGATCGACAGCGGGTATCTTCTTATTGGGCCCAGATTGGCGGCGACCTGGGATTCGATGGTTTTAAAAATCCCAGGATGTGCAAACGTATTTTTGCTCTTTTTAGAAAAACAAACGTCGCACCTAGGGGTTGCGGGAAGGATTCCAAAAAACATGGCACATTATTCTGGAACTAATTCTGCGTCCTACATTGCCTTAGCTTGCGTGCGGCAGCCCTTACCAAGGTTTGTAAATCCCCTCGAATTACGCGCTTCATACGAGATGTTCGCGTTTCCTATCGATCAAACCCCAACTTTCCCCTCCTCCAAGCCTTGCTTGACCCGCCAGCCCAACTCCCCCCTCCTCTATTTTCCCAATGCCCCATGTCAAATGACGATTGGCAGCTGCAAAGGGCTGTAAGAGTCTGCAGCGTTGGCTTTGCAGCTCCACTAACTTCTTTGTCTCAAGCCTCACATTGCTTTTGTACTGTTACCGAAGTCATTCGGTACTGTCGTACATGAGCTGTGGTATGCCACCGCTGGAGACAGCACACCGGGCCTACGTTTTTTTCGGGTGATCGACGTTACTTCTTCGAATGCATATCCATCTGTTCAAATGCATTATGCCGAAACAGTCTTGAGTCTAGTTGCCGTGTTGCATGGATCGATGGAGGTGCAAACGCAGCAATATTTTTGCTCCCTCTCATCTCTTGATAGTTCAGCTGCCACCTCACTGCTCACACCAACTCTTCAAAGGTCTTCTTAACCAAGAGATCTACCTATAAGAAGTCCATCGAGCAGCTACTTCCTGCAAAGCATAACGCCATATCCGTACCCACCCCTCCACTGTCTCTCCTCCGCATCTCAGATCTACATAAACTATCCATCAACTACCAAAAGTCCAATATTGAACTCAGCATGTCTTATTCAAGCTACAGCTCCGGCGCTTCAAGTTGGCAGGAGAGACTCGAAGGTAAGAAAGCTTCCTCAGGAGTCAATTCCTCTGCTAACAGCCGCAATTAGAGAGGTGCCGTGAGGCCCAGATCCACCCTCCTGTCTTTCAAATCGTATCAGATCGACGCGGTACGGCCCTTTTTGCACTCGAATTGACCAGAAACAACCAATTGGCTAATACTGGAACTAGGGGGACGCACAGCATGGTCTTGCACTGTCACTGTCCAAGGACAAAGCATTTCCGCTCGATACTGGTATGACGGACAGTACGTGAACAACGCGAAGGATGATGCTGCAGAAGTTGCTTTGAAGCATCTCAATGGATCAACTCCTAGCTCTCCTTCTCAGAGTCGATCGGGATGGTAGTTGAACCACGAAGTTGGCACAGCACAATCGAGGTTGGTTTGTAGGATACGATGATTAGAAGACATCCACTTGAGATGGCACTGCATGGTTTGGCGCAATGTGAATGGCTTCTAGGCGTCGGATAAGGTTATGGGAACGGTCTTCACAGGACAGCGAGGGCGCTGGATGGCAAAGCCCAACCAGAGGGTCTTTCTGGGCAAAACTGCAGATGGGAGGGAAAAGTTCTAGATTCTCGTTATCTGCTTGTCTTCTTACCAACTTTTGAAGTTCACCGTGTATAGTATTTCAATACTATCGGAATTTTTGTGTTCAGAAGAACTTGTAGGATTCAGTGAGACGGTCGAGTGATTGAGTTGTGAATGTTTGCTCTCGTGAGCCGTGCGGTGGAAAGAAAAAAAATGTGTTCCACACACATGGTGATACAGAGATTCCAGCATTCTGGTCGGTGCAACGATGGCCCTGAAGATCCCCAAAAGGACGTGGATGCCTTACCTCGTTACGAGGTTAACGCCTGATTGCGAGGTTCGTGCCTGAGCCCGCTAGGCAAAAAAAAAGGAGCCTACAACAACTCGTCATCCGAACATAAAAGTTTGTCGACCACCGACAACATCATGCCTCCACGATTGAACCTCTATGGTGCAAGCCGTTCTCTTGCTATCCGTTCGAGGCTTTCAGCTGCCTCTCGTCGGCCCGCAATCGCCCAGATTGTCGCCCGGAGAGGATTCGCGGAGAAGGATGAGAAGCCAGCACCTGGCCCAAATCAAGATGTCCTCCCCCACGTCAGCGAGGAGGCAGCAGATGTTGGAAAGGTGAAGGGGGAGACAGTGCCTGATATCGGACAAGGGACACCTGTGCAGGATGTATGTTTGGAGACTTCTGTGGCCAATTGAGCCTCCTGGCATCGCGCATCTCAAAAAGAGACATTTCACTGACCGTCGTTACAGATCCTTAAGCGCGATCAAGAGGGCAAAGACAAAGCTCCCGAAGTGATTAAGGAGGATATAGATAATGCAAAGGCTTCTGCGGAGACGATGACCTTCGAGAACCTGGTGGCAATGAGTCAAATACAGAACATCGCGAACGGTGGCACCGCCTCAGACCCGGTATCCGTTGGCCACAAATACGGTTTACCCACATTACCACTGCCATCAGATAGCAACTTGCATTACAGATATGATCCAGTCGTTTCACAAGTTACGAATCTGTTGATGAAGCATGGCAAGCTAAGCGCCGCCCAAAGGGTAGGCTAGTCAGTTTCTCCTTGATTTCATTCTGCATTACTTGTCTACGCAGATCCTTTCTTGGTCCATCTACTGATTTGGCCTCTTTTGGTGTATAGAATATGGCATTCATCCTCAACCACCTCCGCACGGCTCCCCCTCCGAAGCCTAACCCGGCTCGCCCTCTCCTTCCAGGCTCTCCACACCCATCTCACTTACCTCTCAACCCCATCGGCTATCTCACTCTCGCTATAGACACAATTGCCCCTCTCATCCGTATTCGCTCGCAAAAAGGTGCCGCCGGTGGTGGAGCAGCGTTACAGATCCCCGTACCTTTGGGCTTACGGCAAAGGAGGCGGCAGGCTGTACAATGGATACTGGACTCAGTGAACAAGAAAACGTCTAGAGGGAGCGGAAAGTTTCAATTTGCTCAGCGATTTGCGGAGGAAATCATTGGCGTTGTTGAGGGCAAGAGCAATGTTTGGGAACGGAGGAACTTGATCCACAAAACTGGAATGTCGGCGAGAGCGAACCTTGCCATTATGCAGAGGAGGAGGAGATAGGCGCGAGGCTGTTGTAGGATGAGTGTAACATATTGTACCGAATTACAAAAACGTAAAAGTTTAACGATATCACGTATTCGCAGCCTCACTATTGCTCGTGCATAAGCTGAGATCAGATCAACCGATATCGCGTTGGATCTAGATCTCACATGCGACAGCTGAAGAGCCATTGGGTATAGATAGGAAGCAATTGCATCGTCACACTGCATGTCCATGCAGTCAGCTCCTTCAGCCTTCATATATTGCTTTTCAATGCCGTTCAGTTGGAAGCACGTGCGGATAACAATGGGCTTTCTCGGCCACGAGATATCTGCTACTGCAGCTCCAGAGGATAAAGCATACAGGGCATGCATTATTGGTGTTGTACAACACAGCTCTCTGGATTATGCCACATCAGACGACTGGACATACAGACAAATTTCTATAGAAACTCCAACTGTCCTAGTGGAGATTTATACTGCTTACAAGCTTACATATATGCACGGCCCTGACTTACTTTTGCCGGGCAGGATACATACGGCAAGAGGCGATGCGGGGAAAAGTCTTGGTGCTGCATCATGACTGTACCTTTGAACCCGACAGCTCTCCTTCATGTAGCCTCCTTCATGCTATCACATTATTCCCGAGGAAGCGCTGTCATCCATGAGCAAGTCCATGTCCAGCTGGTGCCAAGCACTTGGATTGCAGAAAGTTGCATTCTCGTTGCGTTGAAGAGAGGTAAGCTTTTGGGAATTGCGATAAGGGGGCATCTTGGCGGCGTGCTGCGCCGCCTTTCTTCTTCTGCCAAGAGGGAGGAGTGGACTTGCCATGCATTGAGCATGTTTTTTGGGTCTGTCGTTACCGCGATCGGTTATAGAATTGCTGCTTTTTTGGCCTCGTCGTTTCGAGCCATTGAGACCTTGGGATCGTTTCCGTTTGCCTCCTGCTTCTCTGAGTATGAGATGAGTCTAAGAGGGTGATATGGAAGTCTTCCAGCTGAAACGAGGCTTTTCCAATTGCCTCAAAATTCCCGCGAGAAGGTTTCCGAACCGGTTTGCTGCGGGTTTTGCGGGGAGGAGGGGCTCGTGAGGGGATAGGATGGGTTCCCGGAGAGAATAGAAAGTGTGGCCTCACTTCTTGGCAGGTATGTCGATGAATTTTGGGGAACCCGTACCCGTACAAGCAATAGGATCGTGCTCTCTCGATGATCCTATACCTACAACGGAGAGCCAAGACGAGTGACAGGAGCGCAATTTTGATTAGGCTCAAGTCTTGTGATGGGGTCTGCTCCTCGCTGGCGTTTTATGATAGACAGCCGGCCAGCAAGGAGTCAGAATCAGAGGAGGCATGATTCAAAGTAGCAGAGGAGATGATGGATGGCAAGAAAAAAGAAAAGAAAAATGCGGTGTTGCGGTGTAGGTACTAGCAGAATATGATGATTAAGAGCGTCTTTCATATGATACTCCTATGTATCCTACTGACTGGACTGGCTCATGGTGGACGGCGGGCAAAAAGCGGCACTGAATATGAAGGTCCCAAGTGCGTGTGAAGAACATTCAAGCCCCGCCGCTTTTCATGCGCATTAATTACTCGACGCTCGTATGCGTGCCCAGCAGTACGATACTCCACTTGGAGTTGTTTGTCCAGGGATTCCAAGTGCAGTCGGCTGCGGCCGTGTCTCCCCGCTGCTTGGAGCCTTGGACGGACGAGTAGCGTGTGTTAGTGGGCCAGAATGGCAGGCTCGCAGGCAATCTACGCGCATAATCGTATTAATCGAAGACCCAGCGGGGCGGCCAGAACTCCAAATCAGGCCAGGCTGCGCTGCTAGCATATGCTCATGTTTTACATAACTCACCTGCTTCTGCTCACCACCACCACTATCACTTTCAATATCCATACCGACTGCGAAATCCTTTCCACGTCCTGGTACCACTTTGCGAATCGTCTTGTATTTGTCGACCATTGTACCTTCTCGAAGGCAAAAGAACAAATCTGTGGCCGTGCATCGAAAAAGGCAATCTGCTTGGACCAGGCGCATATCCATCCCTACTGCAAATTCGGCCATCATCAACTAAACTTTAATATACAACAAAGGAATTTACAACGTGGCCACGACAATCCTCACAATTCTTCCTCCACACATAACGGCACCCCCCCCTTTTTTGTCCCTCTTACACAGACATTATCGTTTCCCCAAGCAGGATTTGCAGTCCTTTTGACCACTCTTCAGTCACACGAGCGTCCACAGGTACCAACGCGGATGTTGCCATGATCTAAGTTGATTCCGACGTCTGCCACCTCTCCAACCACAATGCAGAATTTCGAACTGGACTGTCTACCAGGGAAATTTATCAACGGATAACAAGAGCTTCTCCCAGAGCGTTTGCCCTGCTTATATTCGACATATCAATACTCACCTTGGCATCATCATTGCCCACCATCCGAGAGAGCACAACAGCACCTGCCAAGAGGATACGGAGATTACAGAATAGTCAGCGACTGCAACCATGGCAACTCCTATGTCGTTCGAGTCCGCGTTAGACGAGGAGCGGAAAGATGTTCTGGCTATATTGGAAGGCAACGCAGGCGCGCGCAATAGGGGATCTGTCAGCTCGGCCAGCTCAGGACGAGCTCCGTCGCCCTTTACGCCCAGATCGCCGGTGCGGAGCATGCTAGATATTGCTGAAGATACAGTACCCAAGCCCTCACCTCTTGGGAGTACCAATGGCGCCACCCCAGCCCCGCCCCGAGCTCACGTCGTCAGGAGCATGCTGGACATCGATAGTCCACCACCAGTCGCTGCGACAACAGTGAGCGCCTCAACGTCACCAACACAATCGAATCATCGATCTTACCTCTCCAACACCCCTCATCCTCGGAGCTTATCAGATGCGGCATCACGTCCGGCAGAGTTTGGCCCTCGGTCCAACGTTCTGGGACCAGTCAAGCCCGACCCTAATGCAGCTTACCAGTTCTCTGGGTTTATGCCAAGCAATCCAGGAGGACCGGTCGTACGGAAGCGGAATACACAAGCTGGCAGGAAGATTATCCCCAATGCGATGGCGGAGGTGGTGAGAGGGGGGGATTTGGGTGTATTTGGACCACGCGATAAAGGCCGCAATCATTCCATTGCTGGTACAGGCATTGGTACATCTAAGTCCAGATCACCACATAATCGACTGGGACTTCGTTCCAGCTCGCCCCATCTCAGTCCAGATACTTCTAAATTCGTCACGAATGATGGAAGAACGATCGATATGAACAGCGCGTACAGACGGCTTTCAGATGCGAATTTGGCTTTGTCCGGAGGTGGGCTGTCTTCATTAAGTGGAAAAGGCCGCAGGCGAACGAATAGTGGAGATGCCGTCGATCCCCTGAATGGGAGATTAGAGAAGGACTATACTGGAATTGATGGAGAGGATGTACTCGTTGACAGCAGCGACGAGGATGACCACAGCTCCGATGAAGAAGGAATCCGAGGGAGAAGAAAGACAATCAAGGGACAGAATGAGAACCTGGAAGAGGAGCATCCGGAGAGCAAGACCTTGGGGATGGGTAGAGCAAAGGGGCCTAGGACAGCCCAGAGTTTGATGGCTGCAGCGGAAGAAGAGCGTATGTATAAGCGCTCTGTTTTCCCGAAGCAGAAGCTAACCAGTATTCCAGGTGCTGAAATCGCAGCTCAATCAGCCTCAAAGTACAAAGTTCGCTCGCTTCTCGATCCTGAAATCACCATTACTGGACCATCAGGGGCAAAACTGAAGTCGAGCAAGCCAGGCGTCCATCCAAATACAAGCTTCGATGAAGCGTCGGGCCTCAATACCCCTGTGGATTCAGACGCCGAACAAGATCTTACTGATATCAAGAGGGCACAGAAACTCTCCATTAGTATGACCCCCATTGGTTCCACCCCCACAACTAGTCGTTGCGTGCGTACAATCTATCGCGGTGACTTTGCAAAGATGCAATTGGAAGCCCATGATAACCAACGCCGGGTTCGAAAATACTTGTGTGCTACAGACCTTAGTGATGAAGCGGCACACGCCCTTGAATGGACCATTGGAACAGTACTGCGAGACGGAGACACATTACTTTGCGTCTATTGTGTGGATGAAGAGGTTGGTATTGGCGAAGGCACTAGTGGCGACGATGCGCAGATGAAGGAGCAGGCAGCGGCTGTTGCAGCCTCAACAAGAACAAGTAGCTCGACCCCGCTGATGAACGCAGTTCCTCAACCAAGTCCTCTGGGGTCAGGATTCAGACTAGAATCTACCAGTGCGGCCACGAGCACAAGTCCCACCGGGAGAGAGCGAGATAAGGCTGAGCAGGAACGATACAGGGCTGTCCAAGATATTACGGACCGAGTTTCGAAGCTGCTAAGGAAGACAAAATTGCAAGTGAAGGTAGTGATCGAAGTAATCCATTGCAAGAGTCCGAAGCACTTGATCACGGAAATCATCGACTACATCACGCCTACTCTTGTGATTCTAGGAAGTAGAGGCAGGAATGCTCTTAAGGGGTAAGTTGCGGTCATCCTTGCGACCAAGCCAGAATGCTAATCTCATGACAGGGTCATTCTAGGCTCGTTTTCCAACTACCTGGTCACCAAATCATCTGTGCCAGTAATGGTTGCCCGTAAGAAGCTCAGAAAGCACGCCAAGTATAAGCGGAATGTCAATCCGAAACTCGCCAACAACCTCAACAATCCCAGCCCAGCAGCTAGAACCTTAGATAGGGCCAGGATTGACTGATCATCCTTTGTTATCGTTCGCCCACAATTCCACTTTTACGACTTTTATCGAGTGCTTTCTTTCTAGCGGGCGAGCAATTGGGAATTTCCACTTCAAATATACATATAAAAATACATGTTCAAGCGAGCGGGATGCACAACAATAAGCGGAAGCAGAGGCCTGTAATGGCGAGCCTGTGCTTTGTTTCTGCTTTCCACGGCGTTATGGTTTTGCTTGCTCGGGGATTGAGTAGAGCTCGGGCGGAATTTGTGCTTTGGTTTGAGTTCGATTGCTCTCTCAATTTTGTTAGCAGGCGTTTTGTACGGCTCGAATTTGGGAGGGTCATGATCAATATACCACTCTTTTATTCCACTCACCCCTTTATTCCGAGAAGATGATGACTTGCGACTTGATGAAGATGACATTTGTGTCGCTCATGTTGCCTTGACAAACTGAAATTTGATTTTGCCGAGTGGTATCCAAAAATGACTTGCGTCTATGAAGCAATAACACAAATGTCTGCCTGGCAAAATTATTTGACATTGAATGTAAGAGTGGTAATACGAGTCCTCTAAATGGTGTGAGCAGAGATTACAATGCCATATGATACAAAATGAACAAAACCGTCACCTTAAGACATCGCCTTATCCTGTACTCGGTGCTCCTCCACTTTCACATCTTTCTTCACATCACCCTCAGTCTCCGCATCGCCGTCTTTCTTTTCTTGCCCGTGGCCCTTTTTCACACTCTTCCACTCGAGCCCACACACAGTGAAGAAAGCGGCAATGGCACAAGCAGTGCTGATCCAATAACAGTGAGTCAGGCCGTCGACGTATGCCTGTAGCACAGCTTCTAGAGCGTCTTCTTGATGTATACTGTGCAGGATCTCGCGGATTTGAGTAGCCCCGCTATGCAGGAAAAGCTGTGCCGGTAGCTGTGGTGCATTTTTCTCAATCCCAGCAAGGAGGCCGTTCTGGAAAAGTGTCTGTGCAACGGCTACAAAGAGTGCACCACCCAGAGTCTGGAAGAACGATACACATGCTGTAGCAACGGGTACATCAGCCAGTGGAAGTACAGTCTGCACAACGAGAACACCGGACTGGAATCCAACACCTATTCCCAGGCCGGCTATCACTTGGTATCCGAACCACTTTGACAGGGAGGTAGTGAGACCAAAGGTTGTGATTAAGGCCGAACCAACGGAGAATAGAACCATACAGACGAGCTGCACGGGGACATAGTAGCCTATGACTGATATCAAGCCGCCTGTAATAACGGATGAGATAACTGTCGACATTAGGAGGGGAAGAAGTTGAATGCCGGCATGTGTTGCGGTTGAACCTTTGACGCTTTGGAAGTAAATTGCCAGGTAGAAAATCAAGGCAAAGAAGCCGGAGCCGAAGAAGAACGCGAAGGCTAGAGCTAGTACCACGTTACGATTTTTGAAGAGACGCGGTGGCAAGGTTCCCTTGTCTCCAAGCTTGAGCTGCGAGAAGACGAAGATTATGGTCAATAGGCCGAAACCGACGAAAAGGCCAATGATTCTGGAGCTCTTCCAGGCGTAAGTGCTCCCTCCCCATTGCAATGCGAGTAATAGGCAGATGACAGCTGGGACTAAGATAGAGGCACCACTGCAAGTTCCCAGAGTCAGTATTACTTAATCAAGTAGTTTCCGCGCGATTCGCGAGTTTCGATACTCCTTTTGAATGTCTCAGGAGCGCTGAGACAACCAAAAGGGGTATTAAGACTTGTGAAGTGTACAATCAAAGGAATAAAATGCTCGGGGAATTTGCATACATCAGGTCCAGCTTGAGGATTCTTTCTGACAGTGAAAGATTTGCCGGATTGTTAACGCGGTCGATTCTGAGGAACATGAATATGACAAAGACTGCCAATGCTCCGATGGGAAGACTACAGTGAGTTGTTAGTATTGAAGTACAATATGTCTAATTGACAGTAACTTACTTGATATAAAAACACCAACGCCAGGAGATGCGATCCGTAAAGACGCCTCCAAGAAGGGGTCCTGCCACACTTGCAATTCCCCACATACCACCCACAAGTCCGAATGCCGCTGGCCTCTTGCGTAATGGCACTGAATACATGAGTGTCAATTAAGTTGTTCCACAAAGGACCGTCAATTATCAAAGGGCATAATAGCCAATACTAAGGGCTACACAAGGACAAGAGCAGGAGATTGGAAACTCACATGTGTAGGCCAATATCGTGATGGCACCACTAAAGAGACCACCTACGCCTATTCCCGCAATAGCACGTCCAACGATTAAAGCTACGCTGCTTGGAGCCGTTGCACAGACGAGTGATCTGAAGTATTGAAGTTTAGAAGTGGATATACACTGACCCGACAAGGAGAATGTCTCACCCGATCTCAAAAATTGTTATTGCCACGATGAAAGTGTATTTAATCTGGGCATATCAGCCGCTTGAGCTCATTCTCTCACAACGTTCACCGCTCGAGGTCACTTACACTAAAAATAGTATAGACTCTTCCAAAAGTCGGCTGCAAGGCAGTTGCAGTAAGAAGATATGCGCTTCCATACCATCCGATGTCCTGAATGCTCTGGAAGTGATCAGTGATCTTGGGGATGGCCGTGCTGATGATGGTCTGATCCAGCGCAACTAGAAATACTGCTAAACACAGCGCGCCAAGAATAACTGCCAGTTTCAAGCCGTGGGCATATTCGATGTTTTCCTCGTCGTGTTCCTTGCCAGGCGTTGATTTCTCGGTGGTAGCGACTGCCTTGTCTTTGCTTGATGCCTCAACCCCCGTCTCCTCCTGCACCACGGTTTCTGACTCTGCGACCTCTTCCTTCTTTAGTTCTTCAGATGCAGTTTCCGTAACGGAAGTCTCTTGAGATTCTGTCACGGCCGGCTTGGCAAGTGCCATGGTCTTTTGGTCAAACGACAAGGCTGACTTTCGTCTTCAAGTTGCCAAAGAAGGGAATGCTTCGACAATCGGATCGATGATGGTCTGGGAGGAAGTCGAGAATTACTATTCACCGTAAATGTGTCATTTTGAGATTATGGATGTCGTCGTCGTCAATATGCAGCCACTACACTGGAATTTTGAGAGTCTTGCAAGGATATCAAGCTCTTTGACGTGTGATTGGCGATGCATCATTCCTGTGGCTTTTTGGCAGCGAATTGAGACAGATCGGACCTTATTCTTCTCCATCCCCGAGATTTCTTACAATGAAGGTTGACCAGCCCAACCTCGCCCGTGACCTTCCGACCAAATGCGGTTCGCTTTGCCTCGCCTACTTATCTGACTGTCGTACCTTTCGTACAAAGGCAGAGCAGAAAGGCATCATGTACGGCTGTTTGCTTTCGTCTCATCCTGGTCCACAAAAACAAATAAGATTATGCCGCGATATCTCTATCACAAATCAACCCCAGCAGCTGAGCTGAGGGAATACAAACAAAGAGCCCTGTCAACAGCGAAACAAAACCAGTTTTGTGCAGAAACTGCTGATCAAAGTTGCGGGCCCTAGCAGGTCCAAGCATCGAGCTTACGCTTCACCGCTCAGCCACAAGCACAGAACAAAAAGGAATAAGAGACGGATGAGCTTCTTAGATTTTGACAAAATGCAGGAGGCTGGCTAAGCTGGATATCCAGGTGGCTGGATCCGATGCCCCGCAGCTTACGAAACACCTTCATTGCTACAATATGCTGGATGCCGTCACAGACTCACAGCAAGCCCAATCTTCCGGCAGTAAAGTTGTAACGTGATAGCGTGTTGCGGGGCAGCGCGAGAGGGCATGGATGTCAAGGCAGGCACAGGATGTCCCTGCACCCCTCCGCTGGACACAAAAAGCGGCACTGAATATTGGGGAGGTAAAATGTCCCAGGTCGTAGGAGACATTACGAAGCAGATAATGAGTATCCTCTCTGAATGTCTCACACTGGATGGGACATTCGTAAAAACTTAAAAATGTAAGAATCTTGATCATTTTTATTCTTCTTTTCTTTCTGGTTGTCTCGCTCTGTATGAGACCCTCAAAACCAGTGCCGCATTTTTTACTCAGTCCACCGCGAGACTCCCATGCTGCAGGCCGCAGCAATAAAAAGTCGCCGCAAACACACCACCACACCTGCAAAATACCAAACAAAAAAGCAAGTGCAAACGCTTCCCCCGGCTTCCTACATCTCCATCTCCATCTCCATCTGATGAGCCTTTCAAGCAGACCGTCTCATTCCCCAGCAATATGACGGGTCGCAAACGGCGTTCCGCAATATTGAGCCACTGCTCTACTTGTTGCCATTCCAACATCCCAACTTCCCGGCCTCCCAAGCTACTGTAGCGGAAGTCTTCCCCACCCTTGTCACTGCCAGCTTGTGCACAAACCGTCACGGTCTTACAAAGTTATCCCATAACTCCTTTCACCGCTTCTCCTCCATTTCTCCTTCCTTTTCTCTAAACTTTCAACTCCTCTCTGCTTGAAAAGTAATGGCTTTGGTCTTCTAAAGCGTCACATCTTTGCATCTCCTGCTTCCAGTTCTTGCCGAATCCCCTTCAAAGTTCATGCTAGTTTAGTTTGTGGGGTTACCCGCAGCTTTATCAAAGTGAGTCCCTTTTATTATGTTTCTCAAGAAGCTGTTCCTTTATCTTCACTTTTGCTATTGAATCGAGGGGGTGAATTCACTACACGCTGCTAAGGGATGAATCCTCAAAAGTCGATACCCATTCACTTCAGACGACATTTAACCTTTGGCTCTAATATTCTGCTACCACTCAAGAAACTTTCTCAGTCTTACCCTGAGGGTCGCTCTTTCTGTAACAACGCGTCTCGAGAATTCTTTTCTAGCGTCTTCGCTGCCACCTTGAAATCTACGAGAGACGCTTGCTCGAACATCTCCCAACCATAGCATGCTTATTTTGCATCACAGTCACTCTCTTCATTTTAACTCTCACCTCATTGCAAAGAGTCTCTCATTTCAATACTGGCTTGCCTGTGAACACTTCTGACCACAACAGCTAACTCAAATCAATCGTTAGAACGACGGAGCTCTCAATATCATCAATTGAATTCATTATCACCGAGAACTACTTATCGACAAAATACAACCTCCTGCTTCACCTGATACCCGACTTGACTCACCCGGCGCACAAACCACACTGATCTAGCCATGTCTGGGTACCCAAGAGGAGGTCGTGGTGGCGGCGGCGGCAGAGGAGGTAGCGATCGAGGGGGTGGTGGCTTTCGTGGAGGCGGAGATCGAGGTCGTGGGGGACGACCGGGTGGAGGGGGTGGAGGAGGTCGTCCACCACCAGTGCCCGCGGCGGTTTTCAGGTAATAGTCAAAGCTCATCTTTCATGCTGTTACTGACGTGCCGAATCATAGGGACCCGACGACTCCCTTTGCAAACCCTGACCAGCAGGTCATGAACATTGAGAATGCTTACATGAAAGCTTCCACCGCTGGTGGTGTACAGCAAGCCATGGCAAGAATGACATTGAATAATGCCCAATTCCCTGCCCGACCTGGACATGGTACCCAAGGGAAGAAGATCGTTGTCTATGCAAATTACTTCAAAATATCTGTGCCTTCGAAGATATCTCTTACCAGATATAATGTGGAGGTACAGCCGGAAGTGAAGGGCAATAAACTTGGTCGCGTTTTCCAGCTTCTTCTTGAGCAGCCCGAGTTCGTTGGATCTGGTGGTCTCGCATCGGACATGCGGTCCATGATCGTTGCCAGAAATCCATTGAACATCCCTGACGGATACACTGTGCAGATCCCATATCTTGCCGAAGGTCAGGATGAACCATTACCTCGGGCCGTCACATACACGGTCAGAGTTATTACGCCACTCACATTCAGCATCTCCGATCTTGCGAGCTTCTTATGCTCCGTTGATCCCAACGGTCCGCCCTTCTCGCAGAAAGCTGAAGCAATCCAGGTACTGAATGTATTGTTTGGACACTACCCGCAAGCACACAACGGAATTGTTTCCATCGGCCAGAATCGGCACTTTTCCATTGACCGCAGTCAATCGAATGCGCACAACATCATGCTCCTTGGCGGTGGGCTTGAGTCCCTCCGTGGATATTTCCAAAGCGTACGACCTGCTACAGGCGGTCTACTCCTCAACGTCAACGTGACGCACGGTGTTTTCCTCGAGCCTGAACGTCTCGATCGTCTCTTTCCGAAGCTGGGAACTGGCAACAGGCTCATTCTACAGAAGAAGTTGAAACTTGCTAGGGTCAAGGTGACACATCTCGCGGCCAAAAAAACGAAGAACAATCAAGAAATTCCGAGAGTCAAAACGATCTTCGGACTTGCTCACGTGCAAGACGGGCGTGGTGAGGCTCATCCACCGAGAATCACCGAGAATGGCGCAGGCCCCAAAGGAGTCAGCTTCTGGCTATCGGAAGTTCCCCCAGCTGCGGCAGGTACAAAGCCGCCAGGAAAAGGCAAGGGGACCAAGGGAGCTGGTCCTACTCTACCATCCAACGCATACATCACAGTATTCGACTATTTCAAGAAAAGTGGGTTTTCAAAGGCTCCTCGCTTTCACACAAATATTAACATTGTTCAGAATATCCCCATATTCCCCTAGATGAACGCCTTCCTGTGGTCAATGTCGGCAACCGGGAGCATCCCAGCTACCTCCCTGCTGAAGTATGCGTGGTGTCTACGGGCCAAACAATAAGACGGCGTCTTTCTCCGGAGCAGACGCAGAATATGATACGTCAAGCTGTTCGGAAGCCGGACCAAAATGCGACCTCCATCATCACTGATGGGAAAAATGTACTTGGTCTGAATCCTCAGGCCAATGCAATGACTGTGAGTTGAAATTCTATCATTTGTTAATTATAAAAACTAACTAGGAAGACACGCTTTGGTCTCAAAGTAGGTGCGAGCTTGATCACCGTCGCGGCTCGTGTATTGGCCCCTCCTGCAGTCAAGTACCTCGATCAACGTGGAAAAGAGACCAATGTTAACCCGAGATTCGGTTCGTGGAACATGGCAGATGTAAAATTCCACGCTGGCAAACCTTTAGGACCATGGACATGCATCGTATTCCGATCCCAAGCCGTCCATAGTCGAGGGAACGCAATGCAAGGCATTGATCGAGAGATGGGTACAGTCATGAGATTCAGGGATTTTCTCATCAGATCTGGTATCGGTGCCAACGACTTCATCCGCCAGCCGCCTCCACCTGAAATCATCCTTAACGACGGACAAGAAGTAGCCAATGATACCAAAATTAAGAACATCGTCCAAGCCATGTACGCTGCCAAGAACGGACCTCGTCCAAGATTCATTCTTTGCATTCTGCCTTACAATGATGCAGCAATTTATAATTCCATTAAGAATTACGCGGACACGAAAGCTGGGATCAACACGGTCTGTGTAGTTGGCTCCAAATTCATGAAGGAGCAAAGACAAGACCAGTACTTCGGCAATGTCTCCTTAAAATTCAATCTGAAGGCTGGTGGTATCAATCAGATTCTTGCCCCACCCAAGCTCGGAATTGTCAGTGAAGGGAAGACTATGGTTGTGGGTCTTGATGTTACTCATCCTTCACCAGGGTCCAAATACACGGCACCCAGTGTCGCTGGAATTGTTGCCAGCGTTGACAAGTTCCTGGGACAGTGGCCCGCCGATTTCCGGATTCAAGAATCTCGAAAGGAGATGATTTCTGGTCTGGAGGCTATGTTTCTTGGTCGTTTGGTCTTGTGGCAGAAGAAGCACGGATCCTTACCAGAAAACATCATCATTTACAGGGATGGTGTATCGGAAGGTCAATACCAACTGCTGCTTGAACAGGAACTACCACAGATCCGAAATGCCTGCCGCCAAAAGTACTCTGCACAAGATACTAAATCCGGGTTGCCAAGAATATCTATCATTGTATGTGGGAAGCGCCACCACACTCGCTTCTATCCTTCCACGGAGGCCAATGCGGACCGCTCATCCAACTGTGAGCCTGGGACAGTAGTTGATCGTGGTGTCACCGAGGTCCACGGCTGGGACTTTTTTATCCAGCCCCATGCCTGCCTTCAGGGTACGGCGAGGCCATGTCACTATTACGTGGTTCTTGATGAGATATTCCGTGGCCGTCAAGTTAAGGCACCTCTTCAAAACGCCGCAGATTCCCTCGAAGACTTAACGTTTAATATGTGTAAGTGCGATTTTTTTGGGGGCTACATTGCTTCTTCTGGAAATTATCTAGGCTCTCGCGACATTCCATACGCTCACTCCCAATGCTACTTCATACTATACTCAAAGAAGTAATGCTGACTCCGAAACTTTATCAACAGGCCACCTTTTCGGCAGAGCCACCAAAGCAGTCAGTTTATGCCCTCCGGAATACTACGCTGATCTTCTCTGCACTCGGCTGCGATGTTACCTTTCCGACCAGTATGATCCCAACGACAGCTCTGCCACCGCAAGTGTTGCCAGCGGTGCGACTGGCCAGCCCAATTTTGACATTCAAATTCCGGACAGTATGAGAGACACCATGTTTTACATCTGATCACTTGCTTTTGGCATTGGGCATACCAATGAATTAGGGACGCTGGCTTCAGTTTCATTAGCGTGTACCTCAGTGTAGTCATATCTTAACTAGCTTCTCGACAAGCACAGCAATGCAAACCATTTTGCAAAGCCACTATAGAATTTTCTTGACACTCCTTCTATCACGACTTTGATACAGCTCAGGGATCCCGTACGCGCGTTGCAATTTTCACTTCAAATTACCATGGAAGTCTCGCTCATACTCAGAAGTATCTCGAGCGTCACAATATCCGAAAAGCGTCACAGTACTAGGCTATGCCCTTGCATTCATGCTCCCCGTGATATCTCACGCGTCATTGATGTTATTTCTTTTTGTTCCGAATGCGAGGATATGCGCATCTTTTCTGGCCCCTGCGGTGAGCACAAAATGCGGCGCTGAATATTGCGGATCTTGAATGTTCTACATAACCTGGGATATTCATGGATTGATGTCGCGTTTTTCTTTTTTTTTGTCCACCGCGAGGTCCACATTCCCTGCATTCAGCGAAATCCAACACACTGCCAACACATGAGCCATATTTTGAATGATCATACACGTTCCTTCAGTTTGCGTTACTTTCATCACAGCCGCTGGAGGCTGTGATCTATTGGTAGACTTTCGGAATTCTTTTCACAGGGGCACTGGGTGTTGAAGCAGCATTTTCTAACATGGCAGCACCCTTCTAGTTGAGTTGGCGTTTGCAATATCCAGATATTTATCATTCTTTTAGATATAATTATCTGGGCCCGTTCGTGTGCCTCATTGCAAGTAATTCTGTCAAATTTCCCGAGGCATTCTGTCCAGTCTGTGTTGCCAGCATTCCTGACCCCTAGGGACGATCGTTTCCTTGCTGGAGCCGTATCATTGGTTCGAGGTCGCACTTCTATTTTTCTTCACTCTCTAAACTAGCTTGGACTAAAAGAAGAGAATTGGGTTTGAAAGTCCCAGCCCGTGCGCAACTTTCAAAGTCCGCAATATTCAGTACCGCTCCGTTTTTCTGTCCACCGCGAGGGGACCTCGTTGTTTGCCAAGACTTCTAACAATGCCATTCCAACCTGTCGAATTCTTGGGGCGAGGATACTTCCAACGTGTTCTCTGTGACCGATGGCTTTAGTCTTCATCCTATGTTTCGCAATATCCCTTCCTTCCTTCATGCTTCGTATACTCCTGGACACACTCGTTGGAAGTTTCCCCGACAATAACGCCGTAAATATATATCATCTTTCCCCTTCCCTCGTCTCTATATTCGAGCATACCTCATAATGCAGCTCTCGTCTCTCTTGCTCCTTCCTAGCACAATAACCGCCTGCATTCAGTACAGTGGAACGTACTACTTTTCACCAGACATTCCATTCGAAGCATTCATCTCTGAAAACGACAATGTCGTTTGTTGGATATCCCGAACCTACACCGAGCACAGCCGCCTGCAAGACCTCGCCAATCTAGCACCAGTCACTAGAGAACAGCTCGAGAATCCAGATGAGCTTACGTGGGGTTTCAAGAGATGGGATTTCACTTGCTTAGAAGGGCGCCAGGGCTGGGCTAATGTGGGGGTCAGGAGTGCGGGGTACATAGGGAGGGATGGAAAGGTGATGCAGTGGGTCGCGGATATGGTGGAGGATGTTTGGGAGGAAAAATGGGAGTATTCGAAGGAGGTTGGGTGTGGAGAGGATATACGAGAGGCAAGGGCGAGGGAGCTGTTGTTGCGGGCTCAGGCTGCGAGGACGAGGATTGAGGAGATGCAAAACCAAGAGGCGGAGAATAGAAAGAGGAAAGCGAAAGGTGCCGTGGAGGACTTGTAGAGTGAGTTGTGAGGGATTATTGTACATTTTAGATGCTAAACTAGGATGGGACTTCTATATTCCGGCTATCTTCCTTGACATATTTGGTACTGAGAATAAGTTTGGGATCCGACTGAATGTGACACACTTGCCGGTTTGAATCTTTTCTATCGTTAGAGTGTAGACCACGACAGTCGTACTTTCCCTTCAGTAGCCAACGCCAATCATGCTCATGATCATCGGAATGTTTTCGACATCAGTATTTCATCAAAATCTGCCGGATTTCAGTCATTGATTCATTTGTTCTTCAAACAAGCTCCAGAATCCCGGCACAGATGTTCTCAGAGTCAAGCTTAGTGACAGGTAGACTTCAAGGGGCCACTGTCGCAGGCTTTCGGCTTCACCAGAAGGGGCGAATCAAAGACAAAGGGGAAAATATGGGGCGTAAAGGAAGTCGCCGTCAGTGCTCCCGTAATGAAAGAAATGGACATACGCAGCAGGGTCTAAGGCAAGAGCGAGTCAGTCATCATGCCTTGCCTTTCTAGCAGGTGAATGCTCAATTCTCCCATTCATTACATCCCACATTCAATCCCGATAATCATGGCTCCACCGAATCATCCATACGGTAGTCAATCTCAACAGGAACTGCTCAGACAACGTCAGGACGTAGCTGCATACCAGCACCAACTTATCTCCCAGCAACAAATAGCCGGACAACAGGCATTGCAATTGCACAATTATCAGCAAAACACATATCCATCCACCTCACAAGTGGCTGCTCAACAGCAAGCCTACAACCCACCTCCAATCAGTACAGCGGCTGGTTCTTTTTTCCTACCCCCTCTGCTAGGCCAAACTCCTCCAACAAGCTCTGACGAATTTTCCACGAACACTCAAGCCTACTCGGGCTCCTCATTGCCTCTTCCTTGGGCTCCTCCTCCACTCCGGCCCCCTTCAACAAATTCTGGCGGATTTTCTACAAATACTCAAGCCTACTCGGGCTATTCACTACCCCCTTTCCTAGGCCTAGGGGCTCCAACAAGTAGTTCTAACACATTTTCCACAAACATTCAAGGCTACCCGCGCTGGTTATTGCCTCCTCATCAGGCTCCTTCAACAAGTTCTGGCGGATTTCCCACGAATACTCAAGACTATTCGGGCTGGTCATTGCCTCCTCCTCAGACTTCTCAGCCATTACAGGCTCCTTCGACAAGTAGTAATACACAGTGCCGCCCTAGGAACTCAGCCCCGCGGTTACCTTCGGACCAGGAAATCGCTCCTCTTTCTTCTTTACCTCAACCAACACACCCTCTTTTACCACCACCAAAGCACCCACACAAATCGAGAATGTGCAGACGGTCAACCTACACATTCCAAGGCTGCCCTTGTGAAGTTATAGTCCTCAAGTCATGCAAGGGCGACATTGTCGCTGATGAGGACATATCAACCTTGGCGAAATGCGAGGAGTTCAAGGAGGACAAGCGGGACAAGGCCGGCAACTGCAAAGGAAAGGGACATCACTGGGCCTGCCCCGCAATGATCAGGTTCTGGAGCGAGAAAAAAGTTGAGTCTCAGGATGGCTCCTTCATCTGGGTTTGAGTGGATAAAATCGTGCGTCAAGTGGAGAGAGAATGAATTGGGGGCTAGTAGACAGAGAGTAAGGTAGTAGGTCTATGGCATGGCGGGAGCTTGTGACCACCAAGAAGCTGGCACGGGATGCAGTCTAGAGACCCAGGTTTTTCGAATAATATGCCACTCGTTCTAGTACAAGTATTGCGCTCTTGATTCAGATCCATATGAGAACCTTCCTTACTGGTCCTACTGATTGTTCTAAGAAACTGTTTGCTACATACAGTCAAAATTGAATGGCATTTATGTCACGGGTGAGTTTCAATCAATGACAAGCATTCACAAACAACAAGTCTTGCTCGCTCTTATGGAGCTGCCACCAAACAAAAGAAGGAACGATCCAGCAATGTAATATGCCAAACGATGTCTTCAAATAATACGCGACAAAACTAACACACCATAATTGAAATCTCAAGATACACTCATTCAGAATTCTCAAGATGTGCACACACATTATCAGAAAATACAAAAGTTGCGCTTGTGCCCACGACGAGGTTAAGAGATGCAAGACTTTCAAGGGTGATGATCCCAAGATTTGTCCAGCATATGAAATCAAGCATGGAAAACTTAAAAAAGGGCAGTACTCTTCGATTAATGGCTTCTGTATAAGTGCTACAGTCTAGGGGTTAGGCTTTGGAGCCATGCTCTAGTGGTTTGGAGGGGCAGGCTTTGTGGGAAGGGGCTTTGCTATTCACTTAATTGGGGGTAGGGAGGAATATTCATATCTTTGAATTAACTACAAGGGGAATCAATTGCTGGGGATGCATGTATACTCCATTATGAGATGTGAATGCTTTGAACTTTTGAAGTAGTGATGCAGCAAACTTCGCTGCACGAGTGACAAATCGAGATTCAATTTTCGATGATGCAATCTCAAGCTTAAACGATGAAATTGTATTCTCATATTGATTTCTCTCGATAAATGAACCATTGAACAGTCTTATAAGCAGATATTCCTGCATCGGTTCATATCGTTGGGTTGCCCCTTTTCTGGAAGTCCAAATTGGGAAATTTTGCCGAGAAGGAGGGGTAAGCCCGCCTGAATCGTCCGCCGCAATAAATTTAACATTATGGATTATGGATAGTCAGTGGCCAATTATACCTGCAAGAAGATAAGCGCGAAGTAGTAGCTTAGTGTTGCTCATTTTGAATAATACTAGTATTAAATCCAGACGTCTGGGTTTGTGCATAGTGCCCTTCCCGAGCCAATGAAGGGTAAAAGCTAGCCGGCATTCAAAAATAGTCTTCTTGCGGGGGTAGACCCATTGTGACTAAGCCTGATTTATTCTTCTTTGAATAAGTAGTAAGACCTTGGAAGCTAGATGTTCTCCGCTGACCAAGTATTGTATTCAAGATCCATCTATCCAGCTGTTCCTAATCAACGTCAATTCAACACCTACAAACTTCAACATGTACTTAGAATCATTTATAACAGCTTCAAAGACCGACGGAGATGGCGACCGCGATTTTTGCACACTCGTTCATGTGGCACCTTGTACAGACTTCATTCTCGATTCCGAAAAACCTCAGCAGTATGGAACAGGACTGGATTACTTTTTCTGTCCGAATCTGGACATACAACATGCTGGGGCCGTCAACAATTGCGATCAATCCTACCAATGCGGAGTATAGGAACGTGTTGATAGTCCAAAAGCAGAACAAGAAATGGTTTGGAATTAGAAGGACCGCATTACGAGATAAGAATTTTGGGGTTACCGTTATGACAAATGACGGCATTCATCCATTCATCGTCTACTGGTCATATGACTGTAAGATACCTAGAAGATCTCCAACAGTAGGACTACAACGCTTTCATATCCAACCAGCCGGGTCTCTGGTGGGTTATAAAAATCATGTCAAGCAAGAACCGCTCGGGTGAATTGCAAGTTCTCAAATCAGCCCTCGAATGTGGGGTATATATAATTAAACAAGAAAAAATAACGCTCCCCGGCGCCTCTCTGGCGCAACGGGATACGCTCTGGGGGCTCTTTGAGTGCGTGTAACTGACAGGCGATTATTCTAAGAATAATGACTCGAAAGGCGAAATGGATTGACGGTACAAGTATAGACCGCAATGGCACGCAAGATGGGTGAGATAATATCAAGAGACCCTCCCTAGCGAAGCAAAACCGCCATAACGCCCGTCCGCCTTGCGGGAGCCCCTCTTCTGGTTGTCACCATCAAATTTATTTTAAAATATTTTCTCTCACAAGTTTTGTATTTTTGAGGCCCATTTGAGGCGCTTATGAACCTCACAGCTGGGCCTCTACGGGGGAGGAAAAGCTGTCGGAATAAGCGACAACGTTAAATCTTATCTGTAGCCTGAAAAATATATAATCGTACAAGAAAAAAATATAAATTATTAAATTGAGACGTCAAAATCAATGTGGCGAAGTTTCTATCTC